>Ga0136643_10009914_pt1 | contig 14030 bp, 5 predicted proteins | sample TergutLab28metaG_FD_96883 | JGI IMG/M metagenome (GOLD analysis project Ga0136643, IMG submission 96883) | Labiotermes labralis P1 segment gut microbial communities from Petit-Saut dam, French Guiana - Lab288 P1 (version 3) (version 3) | ecosystem: Host-associated > Arthropoda: Insects >... | reverse complement strand
GGGGGTTGTAAATTTCCGACGTGGGTGTGGGGGGGGGAGGAGGAGAGGGGGGGAGGGGGGGGGGGGGGGGGGGGGGGGGGGGCGGACAGGTCTACGAGTTGAATGGGTGGGGGCTGGAAAGGAATCGTGCAGATCTGCGACCCGGTAGTAAATCTCTCTGTCGCTCTTTCTCTTACCATCCGCACTTTTGTTGGGTCTCGCTGCTGGACCCAATTCTGTCCCTTTTATTGTAAGACGGATTCTTTTGTTACAGCGAGGTAATATTATATGTAACTTTAGAGATATTACATGGTTTAAAGAACATCACAGAAACATACGCGGAACTGGTGCCTGACGTCTGTTGTCTGTGGCTGGTTGCCACACTCGCGGTTTCGAGTACTTCGTGGGTATACTGGCACATTCAGACGAATGCTTCCCACTCAAAGCTGTATACCTGAACAAATGGCTGCCACGGAACGGGTTGACTTTTATTGTGCCGTGTCACAGATGCAAACCAGTTGCCCTCAGATTTGTCGTGTTTCACTACAGTCTCTCTCAGCCAGCTGACTCAAGGGCTAGTGCGTCCTTTATTATTCGGTGAGTGCTCGGTTCGAAGCTTGGCATACGCACCGATTATCCAGATTATAATTTTATGATTTTCCTTAGATCCTCGAAGTACAGTATCTGAAAATATGTCGCGAATATTTCCGTCAAAATTCTTTCCAATTCATACATAAAAAATTTACAACAAAATGAAGGTACGCAATTTGGGATAGTGTCGTTAAATAAATAAAAATAGACTAAGGCGTTACCACTTCATCTCAAGTTCAATCAATCAAAATCTCATCAGTTGATACGACATCAGATTATAGCCTAACATCCTGATACACTGCCTTTCGGAAAATGCTTTTATTATCCAGTCGGCTTCTAATTTTAATATAGGCATATTGATGTATTTATCGTTTGTTTAAGCTGCTACACATATAATTATACGTATGAGGAGAAAAATATGAGTATTGAGGACTGGTGGAATGATGCTAATAGGATAAGACTGGAGAGAGAAAATTCTCCCAATGCCAATTGGTCCACCATGCATCCAACTTGGAATACAATTTTGCGTTCAGTCGTCGGTAGTGACAGTCCGGGTAATGTCAGTTAGAACTGTTGCACTGCCTCAGGGTGACTATAGAAAAAAAATTGTAAAGATTTATAATTAATGGATTGTGATCCAGCTGGAATCAATTTTGCGAAATTCTTCTACGGAAATTGAATAAACTAAAGAAAAATATCAGTCAGAACGGCATGTAGCTGATTCAGCCCGTAATCGAAACTGGCAAAAGATAAAGTACACTTGCCACTGTGCAACCCATTAAATCGTACAGGCGGAGTAGAAGTATGGCTGGAATCATCGTGAATCTCGACAGTAGATGGAGGTGAGTGGTCATTGTCACTCTCCTACCACTTTACCAACGAAAATTCCGAAAAAAAATATTGAAAAATTGAAAAGGAGTGGAAGTGTTTTCAGATACTCTCTGGTCTTTTATGGAGAACAGAAATTTTTTTCTCCTGCCGGGATTCGGACTGTGGATCGTTCAGCTCGTGGCTTAGACACTGCATCTACTGCCGGGAACTTTTCTAGTATAAGCTTGAAGCTTAAATTTTGAACTAATTTCTTTCAAGCTCTTGATTTTCATTTCGATAATATATGTGGTATCCGTATGCAGGCTGAAGCCTGCATCCGGATACCACACCACCCCAGGCAAACCACAACGTAACACCAACACACATCGAACCAGAGCAATACAACCCATGAAATAACTCAACAAATAAGTCGCAGGCTCATAAGCATGGATGTATTAACATCCGAAACATGTTGAACATTAAATAATGAAATAAAAAAGCAAGTGACATCAAATTGGTCTCTCTTTATTCAACTATCAAGATGATGCACGGTCCAATAAACATAAGAATAGTTATTACGTGGGAAGCGTGTATTGTAAATGTGTTATGTCAGTTGTAAGTACAACATTACATAGTTTAGTTATTTATTCTTGAATGTAATCTTTCAGTGAAACTCAAGAACCTCTTATTTACGGACATCAATTTATACGAATATTTTTAATTTATTTCAATGTGAGGTAATCACAGTTGAAGCGCACTGAAGCATTTTAGGTACACACTGTATTTGAATATTGCTATATTTGTGCACATCGATCACAGGCTGCTTCCTTTAGGAAGAAAAATATGTGAGTGCTGTGCAAGAAAAGAGACGGTACTATGTATCGAATAGTGTGGAACACATAATTTCTGGGTGTAGACAAAGTGCGGATTTCTTAGCGTATGCAGGCTTGTATTATCAGCTGCAGTGTAAAGGTTTAATTATCAGTACGAGGCTGTCAGATAATTTTATGAAATAGTCGTATTAATAACGCTTTTCTTGGCGTTCAGGTTTTTCGTGATTCCGATATGCGGCGGGAAATTCGAATTTCCATTGTTTTCTGTAGCCAGTCTGTCGAACACCGCACAGTACGGAAGTACGTACTTTCAACACTGCTTTCCCATTTCTTCAATATCATATGCAACATGGAGTCTTAATAAAAACTAAAATACCTCTGGGACTTTCTTGGTTTTTTTAGTTACACTAAAACAGACAAGACCTAGAAGCAGCCTTTAAGAATAGGGGTTTTAGTTAATTTGTAAACGTCGTTCTTCTTAAGACTGCTTATTCCCTTTCAGGCTTATTTCAGTTCACTTTAAGGTTAACAATATTATCCTACGAAGATTAACTCTTGTTTTCCACATTTTTCGGAATATTGTGATAGAGGACGACAGAGCTGCGTCGTGGTTCATTTAGCAGCGAATCTTATGGCATCGACTTTTGAAGATGCGGGTCCCCTCTAGTGCTATCTGCAGTGTTATCCCCATAGCAGTATGGCTGGCATGGAGCTTTAACCCACGAAGACTCCTCTTACAGACTTAGAGACAAATTCTTTTATCTCCTTTACGTTTTTATCTTTCCTTTTTCTCTCTTTTACCTCCCTCTTTTCTACCCCCTCTACTTTTCCAACAAAGATAGATTACTCCGCCATTCTTGCAATTTCCCTGTCGTATCGAAGCTCGTAAATTGTTGGAGAGTTATGGGGTGGAGTAGTGAGAGAGGAAGAGGGGTAGCTGACTGTTAGGGGAGGGATCGAAATCTCCCAGGGCCCAAAGAAGAGAATCGCATAGGATGCAGGCAAGCACAAACATGGCGGAAACATGAAACAATATCTCACCTCCTCTACCCTGAAGATGGAGGCAACAAATTTCTCTGTAATTTCGACATATTTATACCAGACGACACGGCACCACGTCTCGGTAATCTATGTCCTGTTTGCGATTGAGTTCTTTGAGAAAACCATTTTTTTTTTCGTTTTCTTGCTCTTACGTTTGTGAAGAAAGCGAGCTGTACATTGTACTTCGTGCTGTTTATGCAGAATAAGCTGTAATAGACAGTGTGTAAGGGGAAGTTCTCCAGTTTGGGAATTTAGCGGGTAGTTAACAGTCTGTGTAAATACCTATCATATTACGAAAAGTCTTAAGGTAAATAAGATGGAATGGGTCTCCAGCACACATGGGAATACACACACACACACACACACACACACACATATATATATATATATATATATATATATATATATATATATATATATACTTGAGATAATTCGAAATCCTCAAGGGTAGGGTATATTGAAGGAGACTCGAGTTCAGACCGCGTGGCCAGTAACGATGAAAAGCATCTTAAGAAATTAGGGTCGTAAGTTGTTGAATGGATTCAAGTATTTTGTCATATGATCCTATGTTGGGCTTCTTTGAAGAGGATAATATAACTCTGGATTTCTTTGCCTGCTGAAATATAGCCAAGGACACTGTCCCATATAGCTGAGTCAATGGTATTGTGTGATTGCTGTAAGTGGAGCAACGATCAGATGGACAGTGAATATATGTTGCCTAGAACGTGGCCAATGGGGTCGGAATAGCTCAGTCGGTATAGCGACTCGCTACGGGCTGGACGGTCCGGGGATCGAATCCCGGTGTGGGCGAGAATTTCCGCACCTGTACAGACCGGCCATGGGGCCCACCCAGACTCCTACACAATGGGTACCGGGCCTTTCCCGAGGGTAAAGCGGCCGGGTCGAGGCGTTGACCACACAGAGCTATACATCTACTCCCCTCTGGGCCTATTCTAGGGTGCACTATACCTTTACCTTTAGAACGTGGCCTACGACGCTTCCAAGAAAATGCACTTATCTCTTAAGCTTGTTTATTGTTACACAAATTGCAGGAGCCTTCAAAACTCCGCAACTTGAGCAGCATTTCCTGCTTCATCCAGGTAACAGCCACTGCATCGGTGGAAGGCCAATTTGCATGTTTCTTTAGTTGAAGAGAGTTGAGTAGTTTTCGAAATGATCCACCTTGTGTCAGTTTTTTTTCCGTGTACACTCCTTCTGTTCTTTTCTTTATTAACTACACATCTATTTTCTCTTGTACACATATCGTTCTTCCTTTCAGAGGGAAAATTGTACGAGATCTGAGGTTCTGACGGTTCCCATTATCAAACTAATTGTTTGCTGATATGTGACTCCGTATATTTTTATGTATGTCGCAGTTCGTTACTACGACTCTACGTTGTCGAACTTCAGGTTTCAAATTAATTTGTGATAAAAAAGAGGGGACGCTTGGGTTAGCCATGCTAAGTGGGGTTAGAGGGTTAAGGTGGTTAGCATGAAATTTCCGCCACTGCTGGAAAAGAGTTTCAAGAAACACTTGTTAGAAGAAGCCGGAAAACTTCTATTAATGTGAACAATAACAAGAATCCAACTCGTTTTATAAGAGTATGCAAGCTTGCTGTTTAAGTTTACTTTGTAATTCTCTTCCAGTCAGTGGCGAAGAATTGTGTTAACCGTACTAGCATGGCTAACATAGGCCAGCCATGTCTCTTATAATGTAGAAAGATGAAATATATAAGAACTGTTGTTGTGCTGTTACTGCAGTCTCATCTACAAACACTTAAACTACTGGAATTAGAAATTACATATCTGCGTATAAAGTAAAGTTTATAAATGTCCTGAAGTTCGGAGATAAATATACATTTTATAAGTCTAATAAATCGTTTGTTTACATATACGTTATATTTAAATTTTTTATTATGATCACTTCAATTATTAACCAAAATTTCACTTACATAAATTCCACATAAATCACTTAAAAACACTTAAAATCACTCCGACATGTTTCGATCTTATTTAGATTATCATCCGCGAACCATGTTTCTCCTTGCTAAAGTTGTATTATTATATTCACAATTTATTTCTTTTCTGTAAACATGGTGTTGTGGCAGCCTGTCTGTAAAATAAATTTTACTTATTAAGTATATTGTCAAAACAGCTATATGAGCAAAATGCATTAATAGGGGGTTTTTTAATATACAAATGCACTGTGCAACAATAAGGTTTTGATTATGAGTTCGTTTTTTTTTATCGATAATAGACGTATTGAGACACGAAGAAATTAACAGACGTATGATAAATTTATAATGAAATCGACGATCTTTCTACGATATCTTATCTATTTATCGATATTAAGCGATATCCCGTAGTTGGTTTTGAAAAATCTAGTGGTTAGCCGGTTCCTAGCTGTTACCGAACCGATCATGATCGAGCGTTTTCCAAACTATGCTATATCCATCATGAAGTTGCACCGTACCTTTTCCTATCACGTTTCACCAGAGGCTGCATCACTGTTTGTGCACATGTTGCCAGTCACAGGTGTTATGACCGCCGGAAAGGAGGTGCTGAATCCCCCTTAGCCTTGATTACACTCTGTAGCGTCACTAATCAGACGTAATCACTGTGAGTAGCAGGTGCCTGAATCAGGCTTGTGATGGTACTGCGGGTTGCAGTCCAGCCTTAATACGTACTGTAGACTGACGCACATAACTCTTCTTATTCAACATGGTTGCTATTTTCTTGAGTAACACCAGACAAAATTTTTATTTTTGTGTATTGTTAGTGAAAATTGGCGAAATTAAGACTTGCATTTCCTTTTATTTGTCTCAATAATTTAAAATTGGTTGAGCGCAGAAAATATGATTTTTTTTTCATTCAGGATATTCACTTTTTCGCCCATTTTTCTGCCCTTTGGGTGCTGTTGTCGGGGGCGGCCGCACCACCCGCCCCATCGCAGTTACGCCCCTTTTATCTCTCCCTGCACATTTCTTTAATCAACAGAGCCGTGGCTGACACACACTGAAAAATGCGGTCTACCTGAAGATTGTCAGGAATGTATTTGGATTTTATTTCATATATATCATTAAAATCAAAGTTATGTTTCAATGGTTGTATTTCGTTTATGTCACTAACAGCAGTGGTACAAATACCACAGTGAAGATTGATTCAACTGACCTGCGGTAAAGGACAGCGGTGGGCTCTTCTGGATACAGTAGTGGACTTCCTAGTTAAAAAAAAAAAACAAAATATCATAATTATTTTTCGACTAGTTGGGCCACTGTCACTGTCGCAGTTTCTTGTTTGTGGGTCTGACGCAATACAACCACTTGTCTCCAGTTTCTCAATAGTCGCAACCTGATATCCATATTCCTCTAAGATAAACATTTAAACTGTAGCCAGGATACGGCAGTCGGTATAGTGACTAGCCCATGGGTCGGACATTTCGGTGTTCGAAACTAGGCAGGGGAAAGATATTTATCTATTCTCACAAACCTCCAGACTAGCGCTGGGGCCCACCCAGACTGCTGCTCTATGTTTATCGACAGTCATGAAGTTGACCACTCGCCTCAATCGCAGTGCAGAACTCTACCTCTGATCCCCCCACCATTCATGTCTTCATGGCGTAAACAGGGACAGTTCTTTAAGCGTTAAATTTGTAACCATGGATTGAGCTTTCCTGCAAGACTGCATTAGTGCACGAACTGTTATATGAAATACACATAAACTGTCTACCTGTAAATTCGGTGTCCGTCGGCATTAGGCCTGCCCTATACGGAAACGTGTTTGGTTCACAGCTGCAATAGTGGGGAAGAGGAGTCCATAGGGACATATCGGTAATAGGTGTGGTTTAGAAGAGACCGTCCCAAGATGAGTTAAATACTCCCTTTCGTATTAGGGTTAATCAGGATTCATTAAGCAAGTGAATTCCAATCAGTGACAGCGTACAATTTCCGTGAATCAGTTAATTTCTGCCTCCTGAACGAACGAGTCCATGACTTTTGATTCGTTATAGTTATTTATTCAGTTCCGTACCTCATATATTGCCACGTAAGTTGCAATGTAAAAGTTAAGCTGTTATTTACGTTTTTGCATTAACCAGTAATCTGAGAAGTGTTACCAGTTCGAGAACCCACTATTGGCTGTATACAGACGGGCTAAGAATTATATTTCGGATCGAAAAATCCAATACCACGCTAGTCTTGTATGTGTGAGACGCTGTTTAAATGTCCCAGGCGGGACACAGTCTACGCTTACTGATATTTCTCTTGGAAGAGTTCAGAATTAATGCTTAGATGACGCTGCGATTTAGTCTTTCAAATTTCTTTCCAACTGATCATTCATGTGTCACCCAACCGTCTACATAGACGAGACAGTCTGAGGTATTTACAGGAACATCTGTTATACGAGAAGAAAATGGAAATCTTCCTGATCGTGTCCAATAAAATTTTCATACGTAAGGTACCCATAACCATTGAAAGGATGTGTATTGTACTTTGGAGATCTTAATACAATGTACTCATCAATGTTAGCGGTCACTGAGTATATCTGTTGCAGAGTCCAGTGGTCTGTACGATGTGCTTAGAAGTTCCTCGCCATACGAGTGTTATACTTCGCTTCTACTAAATACTTTGAGTCGCGAAGAGAGATCGAAAAAGTGAGAACTAAGAAGTATAAGATTATAAGAAAACGAAAATCATTGGGGAAGTAAAAAAAAAAAAAGATTTAATTTATGGGGGTGGGGAGAGAAGTTCATTAATTTTTTACAAACTCCCCAGAATTTTGCCACTCATCTTTCTGAGAATTAATCGTTAATTGAGGAAGTTAACTTATGAGAAATAGGAGTTTGAAATAAGGAGAGAGGAACTGTGATTTGCTGGTTAATGCAAAAAGTGCATATTTTGGAAGCATTATATATTTAGAGTAAGGAGATGTTTATAGAGGGAAGTTTCGTAAAGTGAAAAGATAAATATTAACTTTGGTCACAACTGATACACAACAACTGATCGGTGAATTTGTTGCCGAATGATTTCTCATATTGATGATAAAGTATTTCGGTATAATTTATTTTCTTCCTTCTATCTGTTTATTTTTCGTATTACATGTAACTGCACTTTTCCGTCTGCTCGTAGCACCATCTTTTAAATTAAGCCTTCTTTACACTCTGTGATATGTATGTTTTATTGCGTACTCAAGAGATTGATGACAATAACCATAAAAATAATTCATTTACGTGAGAAGCATGATGTTTTGTGGAATTAACAAAAGAAATCAAATAACAATGTCTAATGTCACATCATTGTACAGAGAGCTAAAGGACGTAACATGCTGTCTTGTGTTGTAAAACACGTATGTGTCAGTAAATGTAACACAGACGGACATTTCGCTGTGGCATAATGGCGACTGTACTGCAGCTCAAGTTGTTACTCATGTAACGGAACCTTTGGAATATGAGGTCCATTCCAAGTGCCTGCTATACTGCTGATGCCTGTCAGTCTGTCCGGCTGTCCCTTTTGGTTTCGAACCCCCCCCCTTCTCACCCAGGGAGCTCAAGACCAAATCGTATTTAGTAGTGTGTCTGTCTGTCCACTTGGTCATTCTCTGTGACAACAATGAAAACCTGTCTTGCAACCAGCGTCTTGGTTTTTGTCGAGTTCACGTAATTGAATATATATACATTATATATATATACATTATATATACAATATATATATTGTATATATAATGTATATATATATATATACTTTTTAAAAATTAATTCACTGAAATTCTATTTCCAATGGTACATGCACACAGTACCCTAATATGAAGGTACTTTTACCGCAAAGTGTACTGCTTTGTGTGAAAGTACCCATGCTTCTCTCGTTTGTCTTTCTGACAAGAGTAGTAATAAAATATGGCAAAACAAATGGCCTTTAGTGTCGAACCTAGCGTTGTATACACACACACACACACACTCACACACACACACACACACCACTAGTCATTAAGTGGTAAAATATCTTTCTAATAATGAGTCAGAATATAACATTAAAATTTTATGTGTAATATGGAGGCACATGATTATGTGATCTTGTTGACTTGTGGACTTAGGCGTCCTGGTGTCTCCAGAGAACGTCGTAGTTCAAATCTCGACTGGGAGGTTTTTTCTTATTTGGTGACTTTTTCATTCCTTCTAAATATATGTTTTCGAATCCCTTCCAATACAACGTCCATATTCGTCTTGTTATACTATCCTATGCAACCAGTGACACTGCTTGTCTCATCTTCACTTCATCCATTAAGTTCGTAGCTAATGGCGAGCGAGTGGGCTGGTGCTGGAAGTATGTGCGATATTTGAGACCAGGGATGAGTTTACTGGCAGGAACGTGAAGTAAACTGGGTATGAAGTCTCCGCGAAACTAATGGGACAAGCGACGGATGCCTTTGTATCATATCTCTTAGCATTCCATCGCTGCTTTTTATGAAGTTTAAAGCAAAACTGTTTGAATTTTATGCTGAAATCCAAGGTTTTGCTTTATCTGAGGGATCAAATGTGACGAAAAATCTAAAGGACATGTAAATCGGTATCTTGTTTGCAGTTTTTCTCCCCCTGCATGATATATGTGGTTTATTATTATTATTATTATTTTAAATACTCAGCGTGCTCCATTACAGTAAGTAATACTACATGCTATTGTAATCTTTCGTTTCTCTTGTTCATGTTCATTACATCTGTTCGTTAGAATGGTTTTACTTTTCAAGATCCATTGAGTTTATGTAACTTATTAATTGCTTCAGATTCTTGTTCGTTAGTTCACTTTTATTCACTGGCCAGTTGCCTACTTTAAGTACACCGTTCTTCACAATTTATCTTTCGTTATTTAGCCTTTTGCACTGGAATATCAGATGGTCTACTGTTTGTATACCGTGTTTGCATAGGCACTCTGGACTTCCTATCATTTTTAATCGATGCAAGTAAGATCGAATATTTCCATGGCCGGTCATAATTGTTGTTACATTTGGGCTTAATTTTAAATTCATTGCCAGTCTGCTTTCTACGCTTGGAAAAAAATTCTTTAGTAATCGCTCCTTTTGTTGTTTCATTCCGTTGTCTTTGTCATTTTTTTATGCTTTCTTCAGGTTATCCTTTATTGTAGCGCTCTTTGGTGTCCTGCTGTATGTGGCGTGGTCGTTTTGAGTTGCCTCCTTCGCTAGTCGATCTGCATATATCTCTGGTTATAAAATTGGCAGGCTTCATGGATTCACTACTCTGTCTACTTTCCCCTTGAACATCGTTTGCTATTATAACTCAGGAGTGTTGGTAGAATGATTGGATGCTGCTTTATTCGAAGCAGGTTCTTGTAAGTTCTTTCACAACAGGTGTTGCTCAGTGGGTTATTACACTCTGTAGGATTACACATTAATTCCACGTTTCCAAAGACCTTGCTACTGCCATTTTCAGAGTGACTGAACAACAGTGTCAACCCCAAACCCTCACCTTGAACATGGAGGAAAAAGTTTTCCCCGAAACATCTGAACCATCTTTTGTTTCTGAACTGTGCACCAACCCAGGAGTCTACCTTCTAAATCAGAAACGTTTGAAGCTGCATGCATAACAGAAACAAACTCCATTCCGGTGCGTGATATCAGGCTTCGGCCGTGATGTGATTTCGTCGCTGTTCTGGGATGTTACGCTGCGTAGATTGGTAGTTAATTACTAATGTTTCGAGACAACCGCTCGGCCCCATCTCCAAGGTTCGAGTTCGAACATTGAAGATGGGACCGAGCGGTTGTCCTGAAACTTTGGTATTTATCAATCTACGTTGCGTAACATCAAAGAAGAGCTAAGATCCATTCCGGTGGTTTTCATTATGCTTGTTTTCGTTCCGGTCTATATGAAATGTGAGATCATGGCGTTTTGGCTTAGACCAACTTTGCGTTGCTGATGCTTATTTCTTTCCGAAAAAAACTACTTGACTTAAAAATTCTCAACTTCGAGATTAAATGTGAATCTAACTTGGATTTGCCTCCCCTGCAACTTCTGTTTCCCTTCTGTTCTATACCACAACTATAATCTGCACATGAGCTTTTAATACTAACATCGTCTCCCCCATTATATCGGTCCGGGGTGACCAAGCTTTGTAACAGACTTGGTTGGAATGCTGAAAAGGTAACAGGATTTAGCGGAGTTAAATTGTTGGGCTTTACAAGTGATTCATTAATGTCGTTTCTTAACAAGGCTTCATTTCTTGTAAGTAAAGTTGTTGTACTGTACCCACATCATTACGTAATATTCATTTTTCTTTATTTCCCTTCCAATAAGTCCTGCTATTCTTAACACCCTCTCCTGAAATATCCGGTAGCTTGAGAGAACATTAGTAGGTATTCTTAATGCAGTGGTAAAGAGGTTATGTCGTAATAAAACACTGTCATAAGCGTAAATATTATACAGGGTTGTGGAAAGTCATTATAGAAATTAGAATAGTTAATTTAGTAGATTTACGTCCGTATCCACATGATGAATGATGAGAAGTTATATTTGTGTATACGAAGTTCGAGGTACAATATTATTCCTATAGTTTGCATGAAACATTTTAGATACATAGTAAAATACAAAAATAAACTCATAAAAAAATTTATTTGTTTTAGATGATAAGGTAAATAAGACAGATATGTGTATAATTCATTGCCAATTTCATGCGTGCGTCGTAATTATAACGTAAACTGGTAATGTGTGATGTGTGTGCCGTGACATTAACCGTTCCTTTTACAAAGTGTTGAACTTTTCGTCAATTCACTTTTCTTTGACAGTTTATTGGCACCAGAAGCAGCCTGCAAATACGAGTATTTCTTGTCTATCCCACACGATACACATTATTCCGGATTTCAGTTGACACAAGGCTCTACTTTCGGTTTGGAATTCACTGTACCAACAGAAGAGTAGTATTATGTTCTATCACAGCCAGAACTGTGTTCGTGGGTGTTTCTTAGAGCTTTGTTTTGTTGGATGTTTTGTTTGAAACAACTGTGAAAATAAATCGTTACACATATGTATATGTTTATGTATGTATATGTATGTGTATGTATCAAGGGTGCATAAATTCTGGGCTCCAGGATGCCGTGGAGACTACATTGTGTACGATGGAGCGAATAGTTGTGGAGATTCTCACTATGGAACTTGCTTTACGTCACCATTGTTGTGCCTATAATTTTAAGGTGACACCTTAGTATTGGAAAAGTTGTACTCTCTTGATTACTTATGTATGTATGTATATATATGTGTGTGTGTGTGTAAAGATAATTAAAATATTTTAAGTGCCGTATCGAAAAAAGACATTTCGGTTTGAGGTAAAAATATTTTGCTGTGGAGTAAGAATTGATAACAGTTTTGAGGAGTAATTTTCAGTTCATACCAGCAGTCACCATGAACTTTTGTTTCGCCTGTGTTATTGGTAATGGGTAACGGGATTTTCCCGCGCGGCTTATATTTGTAAGCACCTACTGTGAATACAGAAACAGCAGGTATTTCTGAATCTTCAATACATAAGCGGCGTCACGCCTGATAGGACAACATTCTTCTTTTAGGGAGGAGTTTGGTTGGAAAATAGTAAGTTTCGCTGATGAGGCGGGAAATGATAGTAATGACTGTTACTTCGTAAAGTCATTGTAGAATGGAACGTTTTTAATTGAATCGGAAATATAGGACTCATCCAAATTTCCTGGCGCAAATTAATTAGGGCACTTGGTTTGATTATTTAGTATGTAACCCTGTTTCCTCACTGTGTGCTGTAAATCATGTACGTCATCTGGAAGACACACCTTCCAGGTCATCTAGTTCGTTATCTGACCGGCAGAACGTGTTTAAGTAGGAACATCGTAGACAATAGTTGCCAACTCCCTACACACCCAGAGGTAATCAGAGTATTTTCTATCCCATGAGTCATAAAGGGCGAACTGTAGATGTCCGACTGTCTGGGGTGTAGTAGAGGGACAGCGTGTGGTGTGTGTGTGTGTGTGTGTGTGTATGTGTGCGAGTGTGTGTGTTTATAAAAGACGGAAAGGAGAATTTTTTTTGTGTTAAGAGGGGACGTTAAGATACTTGATATATAAAAGGGGGATGATTCAGTTTCTCTCCCTTGTACCTTAGTTTCCCCTCCCCTAAACCTCATTGTGCTACCTCGTGATAATGCATAATATTACTTTAGTTTATACAGGGGATATATTCTTCAAGAAATGAGCTTATTGCCCTCCGTTAGATAGCACTTTGTAGTGGATTTGGCCCTGCAAATTGTGTCTACGAACCGCCTTGCAAGCTAAAAACTTTGTTATCATTTCTTTTTCCTGCAGTTTATTTAGCAACACAGTCAACTGCCCGAAATTTCGGAATGTGGAGTGGCAGGCTGTCTGGTGACAAATGACTTGAAAAGAATTTGGCAACATTTCCTTTGTGCTTGATAATCATTAGCAGTCCACACAAACACGACAGTCGAACATTTCACGTTTCTTCTTTGTTATTTTCTTACTACAAATTTCGATCGTTCCAATCGACCATAATCAGTCAGGGGATAAAATGCATGAGAAGGAAAGTAGACTATAGAAGATACCTCTCATTCACAATATATTTGATAAAATACATTAAATATTACTCCCAGTATGTAAAAGGAACATCAGATATAGGGAATAATATAATATAATATAATATAATATAATATAATATAATATAATATAATATAATATAATATAATATAATATAATATAATATAATATAATATAATATAATATAATATAATATAATATAAT
>Ga0136643_10009913_pt1 | contig 14033 bp, 8 predicted proteins | sample TergutLab28metaG_FD_96883 | JGI IMG/M metagenome (GOLD analysis project Ga0136643, IMG submission 96883) | Labiotermes labralis P1 segment gut microbial communities from Petit-Saut dam, French Guiana - Lab288 P1 (version 3) (version 3) | ecosystem: Host-associated > Arthropoda: Insects >... | reverse complement strand
TTCCTGAAATGCCTGCTAACTTCACGCCTTACCTTGTTCAGATTATCTACATTGCTTTGGCTTGGATCCTGTATCCACTGCATTTTAGCCCGCTTCCTTTGATCCAAAAAACCTAAACATTCATCAAACCAGAGTTTATTCTGCTTAAATTCATCCACACCCAGAATCTCTTTCGCTGAGGTTTGGATATTCTCTTTACTGTTTTCCCTAGTCCTATTTACGTCCTCGTCATCGTCCGAGTTCTCCAAAGCTGCAAACCTGTTTGTAATCTCAATCTGATACTGTTACCTAACCCCTGGCTCATTTAGCTTCCCCAAGTTAAATCTTTGCCTATCAAACCTCTGTGCGGCCTGTTTACCCACTGCTAATCTTCCCTAACCTTTGCAATCACCAGATAGTGATCTGTATCACAATCAGCTCCGCTAAAATTTCGCACATCCAGTACACTCGAATGCCATCTCCTATCAATACATGGTCAATCTGGTTTTGAGTCTTACCATCAGGGGAGGTCCACGTGTATTTATGAATGTTCCGGGACATGGGCTTAAGACAGAATAATCATAATTTAATTCCCAGCAAATAGCAATATATATATATATATATATATATATATATATATATATATGTCTCTCTTCTCCATACATACAGATCGGTTGGGACCCGTCCAGCCTCCTGCTTGATACATATTGAAGACCTTCCTCAAGTTCTCATGTCTAATAACTTGAACTCCCGTATTTACGTACGCGCATTTTCAGCACTTGGCCCGCAGAATTGTCGGCGGTCTCTTCTGTATCTGTGAACTACATTCCCCACTGTTTTACTGGCCTTACATGTGGGTGGCGAAGCTTTTACAGCTGAAAAGTTCAAAGACCGCAGATGAATGCTATGGCACATTCCGAACAATTTCCGAATACAATTCAACGCCACGTTAACAATACGCTATGAAATTTGTAAGAATTATACACATACAAATTGATCCGCATGGGAAGTTTCTACGTTCATTACGACACTTTTGTATCAACAGTGATATTTGTGAGGTTAAGTTAGGAATGTGCGAATGTAAATAAACGAAACTTTGTTTGGTGTTTCTCTACTTCTATATACGTCATATACGAACATTTGATGCGAGAGGAGATAGTGACCAGGCTACTAGCTAAGACGCCCGAGGAATCGACCCCCCACTGATGTAGAGGTTAAGAATCAGTAAAATATCTCTCCCCATTGTCGTCACGGCTACACCGACATTACTTTACCTTTCACACGCACACACAGTTACACCAACATAAATCATCGAATCGGCCACAAATAACCGCATATAACGATTTTGACATGTCAATTTTCATTGCGATAATGCACAACACTTATCGTGTCCCAATTAGCAAACACCAACGACACAAACTCAAACATGTATCACTGACGCGTACCTACTGACTACAGCTGGGACCAGTTCATGTAACAACCGAAACTCCTACTGTCACGCGAATATCCTGTCGTGTAACGACGACGACGACGGTGGTGGTGGTGGTGATGATGATGATGATGATAATAATTTAAATAATGTTTGTTTCAGTCATTCTGTGTTAGTGTGGTTTTTACTACATGTAAAACTTCACTGCACCGAGATCCTATCTTCACTAGTCTTGGAATCAGCTAATGTAAGTACATTTCTTGGATCATTCTTTAGACATCATCCAACACAATGACTTATTTATAGTGCGACGCCTTCGTTACCTCAGATTATACCGAGCAATTCAAAGAGGAATATTCTGTTTAAAAAAAAATCACAGAAATTAAAACCAACACTTATCTATGGGCCATATACAGCTCCATCCAGAATCTCCTCACCAGTGGTGCGATCAAAATTGGGGGCGGGGCTATGAACATACTGTTAATCAAGTATACATATCATACATGAAATATATGCATATTGTGCAAATATAAAGTAATATGTGGGCGAAAATGTAAAATAAGAATTAATCACTACTGGAGAATTACACAGTTCCGATTGTTTTGTACATACCAACGGATTCTCTTTATGATTTTTTATTAATGAAAACTGGCTCTTTCCTGAGGTGGCATACAAAACAGGTTAGGTAGGGACACCCTTTGAAGTAAAAAACCACCACCTGACAGCTTCAGTAGCTGCTGCCTATTTTGCTGTCACGATCAGTTTGAAGTAAACAAATATTTGAGGTCTACAGTATTACTTCACAAAAATTTTCTAACAAATTAATAACTGAAAACTTCAGAAGTAAATAAAAAATACTGTCCATATCATGTCAGTAACGACTCACAAGCACAAGTTGGAAACATTGTTAAGTCTTCCAAGCCTAGAGGTGAAACAAATCTGATCTAAGAATTTCAAGAATCCATTAGTCAACTGTCCTTCATGGTTGCCATCATTTCACTGTATGGCCAGTGACAAGTATTTTAATCATTAATCATGGTGGCTCACCATTTATCAGCCTAGACTTCTGAGTGTTATTTACGAGCATGTCCTGTTCAGCAGCTCTGACAGACTAAACCTTACAAAACTGTCCATTTCTGAGTTTGGGATGATAAACTCAAGCTGGGTTGGATGAAGAGGTATTGTAGCGCATTGGGATAAACACAAAATGCATCCACAAAAATTTTTGTAGAAGACATCACTTGAGAAACCTAGGTATAGCTGTGAGGATAATATCAAAATGGGTCTCGAGACATGGAGGAATGGTGTGCACTGTATTTGTTTTACTCAAGCAGGGACCAGAAGCACATCCTTGACATTATGCAGGTCGACACATACCGAGCTGCCTCAGGAGACAGCAAATTTCAGTAACCGCTGTGAGAACTCAACAGCTCAACAGGATCAAGGGAGACAATCTGTGCTCATAAATATGCAGCAGATGTGCAGAAAATTGAATAATTCCAAATTTAACTTCTCCACTATCATATGACAGCAAATGGAGCTTTCAGAAAGAAGTACAATAGCCAAATTTACCTGTGTACCTGCCATCCATATTAGTAGCCTATTAACAAGATAAGCAGTTACTATATTCACTGTTATTAGTGGTGTATATGAAGCAAACTTCTGAAAGTGTTACTAGGATGTATATACAATCAATCTGCTGTAGCAAGTTAAAGAGTAATAATACTGGGTAGCAAATACCACGGATGTGAAACACAGAAAAGAAAGTTGCAGGTTTCACACTGTATAAGATAACTTGACATTTATCCAGATACACTGAGTAAACCATAACACAACAATTAACCAAAATTTAAATCATTAACTTCATATGGGAAAGAACAAAGAGTTACCTTACTGTTCAGTTGCCAGTTACTTATCAGGTAAAAAGCAAAGTTCACCCACTAATATGCCATGAAGGCACCTCCACGCTACATGAGTAAGGGTAGTTAATGCCATGCCCTGGCTGTTTCACCCCAGGGAATAACCCAGTACCCATTGTATTGGAAGATGGATGGGCCCCAGGGCCAGTCTGGACAGTCACAGGAAATCTTGTCCAAACTACAAGTTGATGCCCCGCATGCCCAGCCCATAGCAAGATGCTATACGGACCATGTTATCCTGGGCCACCAATTACCAGGACACTTACACACAAATCACTGTGATATGAATTCAAAGCATGCTTCAGCAACTACAGGATTATAAAATCTGATCCTAATATCAGACACACACAAAATCACATACAAGGGTGAGTCAAATGAAAACCTAAATTTTTTCTATCTCATAATTTACTGAACATAAAAGGTACACAATGACTTCATTTTTCTATGTAATCTCCATTGCCACCTGTCAGCCACTCTTTAAACCATACATCATTGTCAACTTACAAAACGATTGAGCTGTTTCGAATTATCGCACTTTTAAGGTTTTAATTTAACTCTCCCTCGTATTACTGTGAACAGTAATAATCATAAGGCTGTACTGAATTAGAAATAGCATGTGATGGAGAATGAAGGGCGAGGCAGCAAAAATTAAAGGTATCTTTCATAATATTCCAGGAAAATAACAGAAGGAGATAGTAAAACTAGTTTTTTAATTTTCCAATTATATAACTTACACAATTCCTGTGGGAAAATTTATATGAAGAGATCTATACTTCAACTTACATTCATAGAAAATATGTGTATTTTTCAATGTTCCAACATTCTTTTGGTCTTTACAATTTCAACCATAATTTAAAAATACTGCTCAGTTTTCACAGGTAGGTAGAGAGACCATATACACAACACATACTGTACAATGTGAAATGTAAAATAGCAACACGTTTTGTCCACTGGCTGGTAGTCAAGAAATATATCATGAAACCAACCAACCAACCAACCAACCAACCCATCCAGTTTACAAGGAATGTTTGGAAATCAGAGAACAGCAGACATTGTGGTGTCCCATTGTGTCTTCCCTTCCTTAGAACTGGCAAAAGAATCTGTACAAAATGCTATGACTATTAACTTACTAAATATCTTCTGAATATTGCAGGTCCATTCTCTCTTTACTCATCTCACTAAAATATTTTGAATTTATTGACACAAAAGATTATTTGTGCATTCTCAACTATGAACATCCATTACACTTTTCATTCTGTTGTCTTTCAAACAGAGCCTGTCTTTATTTTATTTCATTTTTTTATTTTCTTTGATACTGTCAGCCAGACTACTAGCTGAACTCATTCACCAACCCTAGGACACAGTATACAACACAAGAGTACATAATGAGCAGTAATATCATGGGATCTCATGGTCTATGTCATTACAATAAACATGATTCATTTGTGCAAACAGCCAGTAGTCTGGTTTGGGGGAAGTGGCATTTACATGTGTCGGGTATTGCCAAAGTTGATACCACTCTGGGTGGCACCTTTGTTGCTGCCATACTGAAGACTGATCACACCTTGGCCAGCACGCATCTGTTCATCAGAGAAGCTTCGAACATTCTTTTCAGCTTCCTTGGGACCAATGCTAGGCTTGCCATAAGTACCCGCCTGACAACAAAAATTAAGACACATAGAATCACATTATCTTAAATCATCATCATCTTGCCTTCCATTAATCCAACCCCTCATCCGTACCTCGGGGTATCATAGGTTCGTACTCTGCTCTACCCTGGGTCACATGGGAGACGGTAACAGGTGTGGAGGGTATACCCTGATGGGGGTTCCCACGACACATGATGACTAACGGAGCTCTGGTACCCAAGCCAAGGCAGAAGGTATTGTGCCGAAGGATGCATGGCACTGGGGTAAAGATAGCAGTGTTGTAACGATCCCCTTGGGGAACCAGGCTGCACCCCATTGTATGTAGGTCTTCCGTCTGCGTGGGGCACCGGGCTCCGTGGACGGTGACCTTATGTTTTTCCCCATATGTATGTAGGAGGGCTCCTTTTTGGGGACTCCGGCAGACATACATGAACGAATGAATGCATGCATGAATGAATGAATGAATGAACAGACCAGTGGTTTTTGTGACGGAGTATAGCTGCCCATGGGGACCCTGTTAGGGAACATGGATGGGGTTCCCTTACTGGGGACTCTGAGGGGAAGATAAAAAGAGATATATTAAGTGAGACATAAAAATGTCCTGTAAGCGGTTATTTCTCTCCATAGGGGCCCTGTTGAGGAACCTGGAGGGGATTCACTTGCCAGGATGCTTTGAGGGAAAAGGGTAGCTAGCATATCTGGGTTCCTTTTTTGGACCCTGAGGACATTAAGATTTTAGGAAATGCGCTACTGAGGAGGAAACCTCAGTCCACATTTTGTGTGAGTGTGAGGCCTTGGCTTCACTCATATATTACATACCAGGGATCCTTATTTTTGGAACCTGAGGACATTAGAAACTAAGTATATGGGCCATATAAAACTTTGCTGAAGGAACAGTGCTCCTTAAATTTAGTATGGAATATGGGGCACAAAGGGCCAGTCTTAAGGCCTAGGTGCACCGGGCCTGGAAGGGCTCGAACCCAAATACTATTCTATTTTTCTATCATCATCTTACTCAGCCCCTGCTTTAAACTGTTCCCTCTACACACAGCAATGAGCTGAAGACTCCCAAACAGTCTTCTATCATCATCTTACTCAGCACCCTGCTTTAAAATGTTCCCTCTACACACAGCAATGAGCTGAAGGTTCCCTTAAGCTTCTGTCTTTACTTCTTGTGTTTTTAGAATCTAAATATCTTGTGTTTTTATTTCTTGTCCTTTTAGAATTTACTGTAAGAGATACCTTATTATGTAATTACCTTATGTACATATAACACTAGCAATATGACAAACTCTATATCCTATAGGTTGTTTGACCTTGTAAATGGATTGACAGAATGCATAATAAATGAATAAAAAAAACATCTGTTTAGGGCAGAGACGAAGTTTTTGCACTGAACACATTACAGGTATACAGTATTTTATCCAATTAAATGCACACATAACCATAAATAATTAAATACTGTGCAGTCAATATACTGCACGGAATATGGATTAATGTTATATTACAAATATATTCCCAAGTTATGTAAGTTCTTGCTGTATCAAGGTACAGTTGTATTTTTCAAGATAAAGGATGGTTTGCTTGTGAAAATGTTTGCGAACCATTTTTTCAGAACATGATCCTATGCAGAATTAATGCCATTACTCACCTTCCTACCAAGAGACTGCAGACAGATAACAACAGAATTCAGATTTTGCCGTTCCCATAAATCTACAGTCTGAAAGGTTTCTTGAGGTGGAACACCCAGGTCTTTGGCTGCTTCAAGGAAAACATTGATGTTTTCCATGCACTTAAATGCCATAGTGCTTTGATTAATTTTCTTTGCTGATCCTGGTTTGATACAGTTTACTAACCTGCAATAGCATATATCCATTAGTTTCCCATGATGCCAACATTAATAAACTCTACTAACACCACTAAAGAGAAAATATTCAATTAAAACAAATAACTGAAATAGTGTGCTATATTAGAAAAACAAAATCTGGAGCATAATGCACAAATTCACAACTAAAATATACAAAACATTTGATCTCCAAGTTCAGTTCTGCAACACAACACCTGCAATTAAAAGTGTTCTGAATATAGAAATTAAATGACTCAACAAAGTACTTAATCATACAAAAGAAAAAGATCAAATTTATATACATATATATATAAGGAAATTCATATCCTTTCTGTTACAACACACTCTTGTTCAGTGCTTCAATATACATCACCTCTAATGTGGCTGCACTTAACCTATTAGTGACAGAACAGTTGAACAGCAGGCAACTGTTAGTATTATTCTACTTTGGTATTCTATTCTATTCTATTCTGGTATATATGCACATGTACTTTAGTAACATTATGGATGATTACACCTTGCCCCCTTCATATGATGGCAGTCTAGGAATTCTGCAAGCCTGAACCTCCTGGAAACTTAAGGGCCTACCGAAACCTGTACAGGGATTGCTTAACCTTTACCTTTATGTATAAAATGTGACTGAATTCATATGTCCTACATCAATGTTTGACTGAAAAGGATTAACAGCTAAAATAAACTGAACTAAGAAACACTGTACCTAGTTCTGTTACAAGACAGCTGCTGAGAGAAATTAATGTTAATTGCAATGAGCCAAACATGGCCCCTACTTTACTCAAACCCCAAAAACAACTTCATCAGACTTCTCAAATGTGATTATTACATAAAATATGGATAACAACGTACTGCATAAAACCTAACCTATATGAGGTCTAAATCTAATTGAAACCATATCAATACAGGATAAAATACTGAAACACACATAGATTAATATTCCCACTGCTGATCAACCCTGGCAACAACAGACTGCCATCTATAATAAATGAACTGGAAATATAAAATTGCACCCTCAAATTGCGATCCACGCTTGTTTTATTTATACGACTGTTATATTGTGGATGGCAGTGAAAAGTCAATAACAATTTTTCTCACACAATCATGTACCTAGGGACACAAATAAATCATCATTTAAATTAAACCACTTTTCACATGCATCCACAAGCCATAACTCTCAGTAAAACGTGAAGAAGCAGAAATGAGAACATTAACTGGAAAGATATGGCTGACAATAAAAACTGAAGATACCAAAACACCACCAAAAGCACATGCACACACTTACAGAAACACTGCTTCTGTGAGACCTTCTTATGTCTTAGTGGTCAGCCTAATCTGAACAGAGAAGCCTCCAACTCTTCCAGGAGAGTATGAGCTCACAGAAAATCTCACTTTAAGCTTACATGGAGGACACATAGATATTCAAGTTTTTTGAGACATTACACCATTTTGGCTAGTAAATACCTATGTTTTGAAGGCATTACACTCCTCTGATTTCAACTCTTTATCAAAAGACAAGGCTTAAGATCCCAATCTTGGAAGGATAGACAGGCTGAAAAACATCTTATGTAATCAGATCCCTGAAACCATTGTTGTCTATTGAGACATTAAAAATGGTCTATTTCTCAATAGTCCATTCTATTATATCAGATGGTATCATATTCTGGGGTGTATCAACCCATAGTAAAATCATATTTAAAATCCAAAAAATAATAATAAGGATTCTTGCCAAGACTTACTTAAAAAATTTAATATTCTCCCTCTCCAGTCCCAATACATATTTTCTCTTCTCATGTTTGTTGTTGAGAATAAAAACCTATTCAAAACCAACTGCGATGTTCATAGTTTTAATACAAGATCTCATTACGATTTACATGTTCCTGGAGCAAACTTGGCAGTATTCCAAAACGAAGTGTGGTATTCTGGTATAAAAATCTATAACCATCTTCCTCCTACCATTAAACAACTATCATATGTTATTTCTAAATTTAAAGCGGCCCTGAAAAGATTTCTCTATACATACTCTTTTTATACATTGGAGGAGTATTACAGCTGGAAATAGAGATCTTGTTTTCTTACCATTACATCCTGGCAATACCATACACCATTGCAGTGCTGCTAAATTATTGTATAACTCAAAACACTTACGCTTATACATACAAGTCACATATGTAGCATGTGTTGTACATAGTTATACTATCAACGGTGGTCCCCTAAGGCGGATCAATGAATTGAGTTGTTTCGATGGATAATTAGCAAACTCTAACAGAATACGTTACTATTACATTGCGACATCTCTACTGTCCAGAGAAGATTTAAGGGTATCATATCTTTTGTGCATGCTGTCAAACAGATGATATACTATACTCATATGAGGACACTGGAACAGGTCTCTTAAGCTTCTGTGTCTTTACTTCTTGTGTTTTTAGAATCTAAATATCTTGTGTTTTTATTTCTTGTGCTTTTAGAATTTACTGTAAGACATACCTTATTATGTAATGACCTAATGTACATATAACACTAGCAATATGACAAACTCTATATCCTATAGGTTGTTTGACCTTGTAAATGGATTGACAGAATGCATAATAAATGAATGAATGAATGAATGGGTAAAGATGCATGGCTAAAAATTTCACTGAATTGTAAATGTATTAAAAGTTAAGAATACAAAAACCAAGCTGGGGCTGGAAAGAATTCTGAGGCTAGTACACATATGAAGCTTTCTAATGTGAGTATAAGAAATGCATGGACTGCCATGTGCATGCCTGGTACAGCTAAGTGCCCAGATACCATTCTTAATGCCGACCTGCAAAGCAAGGTACCATCCTTGAGGACCTCATATAAGTTATCCATTTCACCCGAAACACTGAAGTCCTCCTGGGTGATGGCCTTTATCCATTCCAGTGATTCTTGTGCAAGCTCTTCACTGTATTTGCTGTTTATCTGCAATTCAAAAATGTACACATTTACATTCAAAGACTGAAATTAATCAAAATACATACAGAGAGTTAGTTCACTACTCACAGAAAACAGTCTGTGCCCATCACACAGATAAATCAGTCAAGGTCATAATCATGAAAAAAACACAAGCTAAATGCTTGAAACTCATGCAGGTGGAGTCTTCTTTGAAAAGCCAACAAGCTCTGCTAATCATGAAATTCCCTGCATATTATGGAACCAAAAGGTTCATTATTGTGTTCACATGATCCTCCCAGTTGTCCAAATCTTGAAGCCAGATCAATCCTGTCCATGTGCCTGGACAATTCCAATGTTTTCCATTCCAAGTAGTCTCTTACCCTCAGGTTGTCCCGACAAACCGTGTATACACTTCTCCTGTCCCCCACACATCCACAGGCCCTGCCCATCTCACCCCACCTTCCCCTGATAACTCTAATAACATTTAATGAAGAATAAAAACACCACACTCCTCCTCAGGCAATCTTGTGCAGTACCCTGTTACATAATCCCCCACAGACACAAATATCTTCCTCTGCATCCTACGATCCTCCCCCAGTCAGGATCCAGGATCGGTAGGTCCCAGAAGCATGAGGAGGAACTAGGACCTACTGACCTTTGAAGATGAGCACACTAACTTCACTGCCTCAAAAAAAGATGATCTGATTATCCAACGACAGTGTCATATTCCAGAAGAATGGAACCCTCAAATTGCATGATTACTCATCACTGGAAGGTAGAAAGGGAGTGGAAGGAAAGGGTAATGGACTAACTGGAGGTACAACTCAGTGCAAAAGACTTCAGTACGTATTCTCTTTCACTCTCCCACTGCAAATGACAATATAACTTACGGTGTTAAAACAATATGGTTAAATATAACAATCCATTATCTTCACTGCATAAATGTAAAACCAAACATGTAAAAGTCACCGTAGAATAGGCCACGAAGGTCCAGAGGGGGAGTAAGGTAACAGCTCTACCCTTCCCATAGTTTTGGCGTTAGATGGGGGTGGGTGGTCAACGCTACGCCCCGGCCACTTTACCCCCAGGAAAGAGACCCGGTACCAATTGGAAAGGAGGCTGTGTACTGCATAAACGTGAATGCATAAATAAAAAATTAACATATATCAAATGAACACCAACAAATGCACTCATATTATTAAATCACCACTTTATTAATACTATACATAACTTCAATACGTTTCAACCCTTTAGGGTCATCTTCAGGAAGTACAATGGATACATTCTAGCAGTGTGGGTCAACAAAATGAATCACCAGTTGTAAAATTCTGAAGTAAAATAGAACATATTTACAAAGCAACGTTTTGGTGTATAATCATTAGAATATAAAGGACATAAAATTATAAAATTTTATAAAATTGTCGGTGTTTGATATGGTGATACTATTGCACGGGCATGAACAAGTAGGCTGAACACTCTTTGTGGTATGAAAATAGCTGTCTGTGTAAAGCGAAACAGAAATGCAAAACACATTAATACTGATAAGCTTTCCCCGAAATAATAGCATGATCAATAATGCAGATCATTAACCTTCCCAGAAGCTCTCAGACATCACTGAAGTTCACTGATACTTTTTCTTCAGACCATTCATCTTAAAACGTCCAAGTGGCCAGTTACTAACAGCTGATTAGATAAGCAGCCAAACAAATACATGGTGGCATTTTTGTTACACACAGCGATGAAGCAAGCACCGACATCAGACGTAAATCCCTCTAGTACTATAGATAACTATACGTACTAAGGATGTACACCAACCGAAGCATCGAACGTCGAAAGTTCCAAGACTATTGCACAGTAATGTCACTTCTGATAAACGGCTTTTTGTACAAGAACGGATGGATGTAAGGAAACAAAAATTGATGAATTTTTTATTAGGCTGTCTACATTTACTGATGTACTAACAAAACTACAGACAGAAGCCTCACTGTAAGTGGGAAGAGAGAATAAATGCTGCAGTGTTACCTAAGAGACATGCCAGAATCCGTAACGGGCAATCCCACACATTTTTGTTACAAAGGGGTTTGTAACATCAAGATGGGGTTCACATTACAATATAAAAGCTTCTTTGTTCACGCCTTCTCCCTTGATGTACTTAACTTCTATTAACTTATCGGCCATTACGTTAATGTTTATGCTTTATATTATAAACTGCAGCTCAGGGCTCCTGGTCACGTAGCTCGTGTCTGCTGCCAATACTAATGTCACGTGTTGCGCAAACAAGACTGCCTTTTGGGACCGCACTTTCTCCTCTCCGTCTGGCCATTAGCACTACACTTGTATTGGCCATCTGCAGTCTTTCAACACAACACAGGAATATTAATGTGACAGACAAGGCACACAGGCAGTTGAAGTAGCGTTGTCGGTACGATAACTAGGATACGGGCTGGGCAACCACTGAATCGCGGTTCAACTCTCGGCAGGAGCCAAGAAATGTTTTCTTTCTTTGCTGAGGTTGGGAATGGGTGGCACTATACTTGCCTTCATAAGCACGCTGAGACGACTTGACCTTTAACTTAAGCAGACCCGTCTACGAGAAATGCCAATAGCTGTTTCTCCAGGTTTAACTACCGGAGTTCCAGTTTCAACAGAGAGGAAAGTTTTTCTCTTTAGCTACCACGTCCAGGCAGGTTCCCATATACGGGCGCAGTAAAATCTTTTGCAACAACACAGCAGCAGGAACACACAGCTCATGGCTCATCACTCACCACCACCTTAGACACAAGTTTAGCCTCCATACCCTTATTTCTGGTGTGTTGTTTCGGAGAGGCATTTTATCCTAAACAAGGCAGGCAAGGTAAATACAGTGTAATATAGAGGCGCGTTCGCGTAACCAATTTTGCGTTGCAAAAGCAATAAGTATTACATATTCTCGGTGTCTGTTATGCAAAGCGCACCCGGCATATTGTATTTTCATCACTCCCCCCCTCCCTCCCCAAGTTACCGAACATAAAATGTGTGTTTTGATTTTCTCTACGACTCTTGCCTGACGTATTTCTCATTCTGAGAAGAATTTTGGCGATATATCACCATATCTGCACATAAGATATTCATATAAAGTACCCGTTATTCTTGTCAGAGCAATAGCTGTACCACCCTCTGGGACTTTGTGGCCTCTTCTGGGGTGAACTCAACGTTTACCTTTAAAAATGTTACTTCACTGTCTACAAACAAAAGGTCATCGACTTCATTTATGCAGGTCCACAAAGTCTGCTAGTATATACCGCTTATTTCAGAAAATCCAACAATACTAATTTCGGCCAAAACTGGCTACTCTCTTCGTTCTTCTATGTCCTGACGCGCGGAACCGCAATGAGTCCGGCAGCCGCACTCCTCTCGGATGTCAAGAGCAGTGTTACAAATTCCAGACTCCAAGAAGAAATTGTCTTCGCAGTTTAAACCGTTTCACCCGCCCTCCTCGTGAAGTTTAGACAGCGAATGTGCACCGAAATTGACCAAGCTCTTTCAATTTTAATATCACATCCAGGCGTTTAAATATTATGCTGTTAATAAATACGATGGGGCGATCAGATTCAATTGGTACAGTACAACGTGACACGGGCAGGGCACAGGCCACGAGACAAATCATTGCCTTCTCACTGGTTCGTAGTTTTTGTAGTTCGTAAAAATACGCAAGGTTTTCTTCGCAGCGAAATAAAATGAAAGTATTATCAGTGCCATTTATCTGCATAAACAAATGGTAAAAACAAAAACCGAACGCAAGCTGCAGGGAAGCTCTGGCAATGCAAGCACCCGTACTGAGCCTCACTCTGCATAAGGTGAAGCAGCATCCTACACCATTCATTGGACTGCACCAAGGGCGCCGGGCAACTCGGTCGCTGGAATGCAGCCGCTGTTTGGCTAATTAAATTTATCTCAACATAAAGTCGGTTCCATCCTCAACCGAGTTACATGTTGCTATATATAACTCACACGTGTAATGCCTTACTAATATTCATGCTCATTCCTCGTTACACACAAAGGATGCTCCGAAAATCAAAACATCTGGCGTGGTTAAAAGAATTTACGATCCCCATAGCGTGTCTCGTTAACTCCGCTTCCTCGGTGCAGCAGACATGGTCTAGGAAGTGTGTTATCCCCGTTGTGTGTGTGTGTGAAACTTGGAAAATTGTATGTAGTCAAACACAACTGTGTCACATGAGGTGTATTTAATGACTATATAATGGACAACTACATGTTTCGGCCTGTACTGACCATCTTCA
>Ga0136643_10009912_pt1 | contig 14034 bp, 10 predicted proteins | sample TergutLab28metaG_FD_96883 | JGI IMG/M metagenome (GOLD analysis project Ga0136643, IMG submission 96883) | Labiotermes labralis P1 segment gut microbial communities from Petit-Saut dam, French Guiana - Lab288 P1 (version 3) (version 3) | ecosystem: Host-associated > Arthropoda: Insects >... | reverse complement strand
TCCAAAGTTGTGGAAAATGGGAGATGAGGAATAATTTAAAGGGACGCTTTTGTGCTTATGTTTTTAATTTTTTATTTTTTTAAAAAAGGCAAGAATCGTATTTAAAAGGAAAACTTTCCTTTTTTGGGGGGGGGGGGACGGTGATCATGTAAATGAAACACAAAATAACTTACACTTCCTTGTATTTGCTATCAAAACAAACCCGAAATTTGGCCTTTCAGTACTTGCCCGTGTTTTTGTTAAGCAGCAGTGGAATCATGCGGAGTCTGGAGGAGAGCATGGATGTTCGCCTTGTTAACCTCGGCACTGAATGTTCACTTCACGGCTGGGCCTCTCCGGAACCACACGACTGGGTGGACCCAGAGCCCATCTAAATTCAACGGTTTCGGAATATTCCGAGCACCGAACCCCTATTTCCCGGACCCCATACTAACACTATAAAGCTAAAGCTGCAACAAGTGCATATTTTCGTACTTTGTCCTTTACATTCTTTGTGTTGCGTCACATTTCAGGGACTTTATCGTCATATGTTGATGCTCTTAATTTCCGTTCTACATTACAATCACCATCTTGACTTTGAAGAAGGATATGAAGATATACCAGTTATGTGGTTAGAAAAGTTTTGTAAAAACTTAGGCTTTGCCTATTTTAAAAGAGGGAAAAATGATAATGAAAATATTTAAACAGGGGAGGGATTCGTTAGTTGGGGAACGGGAAATGGGCCCATTAAATGTGTCATTTACGTGATTTATGCAGCCCACATGTTTGTTAGAGTAGCTCAGTTACTTTAGTTTAGACGCTGAATTTGAAGAATGGAGACAAAAAAGAGCCCACAGTATGTTTGTAGGGAATCCACTCTGGACATGTAGAAGAGAATATGGAAGCATAATATTAAGATAGATTTTTACGGAAATAGGTGAAAATTTCCGTTTCGTTTTAACCGCATAGATAAATGTATACTGGAATGTAACGCCGTGTAGTTTGGTAGAAATGTACCGAATTTTAAAAAAAAACTCTGCTGCATGACCAGTGTTTAAAATATAAATATCTACTGGTTTATATTTTAAACATTTTTAGCAATTTTGATTGAAAATGTTGCACGTAACTGTGCGCCTACATCTGTGACAGAACGTGCTGTACCTTTATACATTTGTATGTACCTCCGTGATGTTGACTTTGTGGAGGTCGAAACATGTAGGAGGGAAATAAGTGAAAAGTGATTGCGCAACAAGAACCAACAGGATGCACTATTTACTTTCAATTTATTTCAATAATTAACCTGTACATGTTTCGAGCAGGTTTACTGCTCATCAGCAGGAGGTACTACTCTGTATATACAGTAATTGGTATGTGTCATGTGTTTATGTTGACTGGCTGCTAGCAACCATTCAACATAAACACATGACATAGTGCATTCTGTTGTTTCTTATTGCCCAAACATATCACGTTGAACGGTCCACAAAATATTAAATTTGACAAACGATTATCTATTTTTGATTGTGCTATTTGTTGGATTAAATATTGCATAAACTTTATTCAATCAAATTCAGAATTGTAAATAAGTTGCGCATTCTGCAGTTTCGTCTGGACGGTGAACAGAGCAGTAACAAATCTCTCAACTCGCTGGTACCCATCTGGAATCCGACTCGGGAACCGACTGCTAAATAGACCTCAATATTTTATGTTTATGGTTCCGTGCATCGCTGATCTATATTAATAATTGTCCAACTAGTTGAAACACAAAGCAGTCTATTTATTATTCTGCAAGTTCACTCTACATGTTTCGGGCGTCAACCACACACATCATCAGAAGTACACAAAACTGTAACCACAGCCTCCGGTACTTGTGCAGCTAGCTCCCTCCAACTTTGCCAAGCTAGCTTGGCCACGTTGGAGGGAGGTAGCTGCACAAAAAATAAAATAGTTACAGTTTTGTGTACTCCTGATGATGGGTGTGGTTGACACCCGAAACATGTAGAGTGAACTTGCAGAATAATAAATAGACTGCTTTGTGTTTAAACTAATTGGACAATTATTACTATATGCCTCAATATCTTTACGCTCTTCGCTAACGTTTCTGGAAATAGCTTGAAGTATTTCAGGATCGCTTCTTTTGATGGATACTTAGTGCCATCATACACAACAGTTTCGATTTAAAATCTGAAATTCTTATCGCCACTGGGCAGCCCATCACTTCGGAGGCGTGTGGCGTCACAAATAACTGGAAAATTTGACACTTGGACGCAATCAATTGCAGCCGACACGCCGCTTAGCGTGGGCAGGTTTGAATAATGCCAGGTAGTTTAATTACGATGTGACATGTGTATAAGTTATGTGGGTCATGAGATCGTACGAGGCGAGTGAATAGAGACGCAGGAAGATGTTCATTCTTGAGAAAACAGTTTTGAATGTAGGGTGTGATGCAAGCAACGAAACGATTTTCTCTCCATTCAATTGAAAGTGATGTCATAATCTTCCTGCTAGCCTCTTCCGTCAGGTTAGGTTAGGTGCCTTTTATACATTTTAAAATATGTAGGCGAAAAGAAATAAAGTATACAGGCGGACCCCCACATCCGCGGTTTACCACGGCCCGAATAAAATTTGGAAAATGTTCATAAGTTTCAAAACGCGCGCCAAACGAGAACGGGCCCTAACATGATGAAATCCAGCAGCTTCAATGCGCCCAGTACTGGACTCATCTCCCTTTGCCCCCGTACCCACTCTTCCCTGCAAACTTGCCACCATTCTGCTTCTAGCGTTCTTGCTGTTCGTATTAGTTGCCTCTTTATCGCAGTGTTTTGTTAAGAAACCCCTTATTTACCGTAATAATGGCCCCGAAGCGTAAGTTTAGTGATGCTGGCAGTGCTTCTAAGCCTAATAACAGCCGTGATGCCCTTTCCATTAGTGATAAAGTGAAAATTCTGGATATGATTGAGATAGAAAAAAAAATCATATGCGTAGATTGCCAGGTTGGATGGCAAGAACGAATCTTCCATTCGTGAAGTGATGAAGAACAAAGAAAACATTTCATTGCTCTATCGTCTCTTGAGGATTAGGCTAAAACGTCAGAATCCCTTACATTCATACATACGACAGAAAGAGAGAGAGAGAGAGAGAACGTACACTGTAAATGTACAGTGTAGTGTACAGTACACTTTATTATTACTTTATTTAATGTTGGTAATGTCGTACTGTGCGTAATTTATCAATTAAACTTTACCGTATATATGTATGTTACACGAATATCACTTTATATATAGCGTTCGGTATTATCCGCGGATTCACGTAACCGGTTTAGGTCTTGGAACTTATTACCCGTGGATTTGGCGGTCCGCCTGTATTTTCAGTATTCATATCCTCTATAGCACAATCCACATTTCATTTGTAGTCTGGCTTCCTTCAAGAGGTGTTTATTCAGTGAGTTGGAAAAGACAGGTCATTAGTGAACACATTCATAACTGTGGGTGTCATTGTAGTGCCATATAAGCCTGCGCAGTCTTATATATAAACACCAAACGTTCACTGAAGAATAAAATCCAAATAGATGCCACTTATAATTTTACTATGCTTATGTTAGGCTCAATATGTTTCGAACACCATTATGCCCATCATCAGGTGCTCACGACGATAGTGTTGGTTACCACATAGGCCGTCTGGTTCTCGTGTTGCTGCTGGTCGGAGGTTAAGTGCAGGCAGGATGGGTGAGTGTCCGTACCGACACTCACACTATCGTCGTGAGCTCCTGATGTTGGACATAATGGTGCCCGAAACATGTTGAGCCTAACATAAGCATAATAAAATAATAAGTAACATCTAGTTGGATTTTATTCTTCAGTTATCAAAATGATGCACGGCCCAATACACATCAAAACCAAACGTTCAGTTTGTCAGGAATAGAAAATTTGACAGAAACATTTCAGTTACCTTCTTTATGTCGTTACGACTGCTGATGATTATTGGGGAGAAAAATTTGAGTCAAATGTCGAATTAGGGCATCTTTGCTGTTGCCTCGAGTTAGGAGTCGAAATAATAAATATTGCAAAATAGCCAATCCCTCAGTCAAGTTTCAGACTCTATCAATCAGAGGCCTTGTTGCTGTGACATATTACCCAGTGAGGGGATCCTAAAAGTTATTGAAGAAATAGGCAATACGGATAATATTTAAGTGTTTTCATATGAATGCTGTTGTTAAACTAGAAGGCGAAAAATCATATTGCTACTTGTGATAACCGGAAAGAGAGTAAACTGGAAAGTGATGGAGTTTTTTTTTGTCTAGGAGATAGTGCAGAAGTAGCAGCGTAACTGAAGGAAAATTAATTAAAAAACAATTTGTACAGGTATGGTAATTGATGTTTAACAAAAATACGGCAGATTAATAAAACGAATGAAGCCCCAACAATATTTTTTTTAACTTGCAAGGTAATTGTATTTCTTAATGTGCCAGAGTTTAGTAAGTGCGATTGACACTTGAGTAACATTTCAATCAAAGGTGGTGAGCTCTGAATTCAATGGTGAGAACTTCCCTTCAGACAACTCCCTTCACTTAAGTTCTCAGACCCTCGAATCACAAGTCCGCATGTTCTCTCTCGTTTAACGCCTTGATGTAGTTCCATTTATCTACGCTGCAGTAAACCACCAAAAGGGTACGAGAATAAGCGTCTTGACAAAAAAAAATAATGGCAGTTTGTCAAAATAATGTAAATGAAAAGCGATTTTTTTTTAAAATTTTTGGGCAAGGCATCCCCATTATGCTATATTCTAATAAATAAAGTAATAATAAGTACAGTCCAGCACAACTTTAATTAATTATTATTTTAAATACTTTACAGCGACATGTTTCGGCCCTTAAAAGCCGTCTTCAGGCTGAGTTTAAAGGACTGTACATTATACAGTGTCATAAAATGGACGAGATCTTACATAAAGTTTCAAATTATTAAAAGGATATTATTAAAAATGTGAGTTGTGATAAAACTTGTAAATACATTGAACTTTAGAACTTTTAATATTATAATATGGTTAAAGATGAAGGGAGTTGTTGAGGTGTAGGCTATCAGACTTGAATAGTTGATGGGTAGCACAAGTGTGTACTTCTGCAGAATTTGTGATGTGATCTGTAACTGTATGATATAAAGGGATATATAGGGACGTGGAAAGTGTTTTGCTGTATTATAAATGGGAAATGTATATTATTATTATTATTATTAGTAGTAGTAGTAGTAGTAGTGGTAGTAGTAGTAGTAGTAGTAGTACCATAATAAAAGGACGCTAAATGAGCTAGAGGTTAGGAAACAATACCAGACTGAAATTTCAAACAGGTTTGCAGCTTTGGAGAACTTAAGTGATGGCGAGGACATAAATGGGGCTTGGGAGAACATTAGAGAGAATATCAAAACCTCAGCTGAAGAGAGTATGGGTCTGCACGAATTGAAGCAGCAAAAACCATGGTTTAATTAAGAATTTTTACATTTTTAGATCAAACGAAGCAGGCTAAAATACAGTGGGTACAGGATCCAAGACAAAGCAATGTAGATAATCTGAACAATGTAAGATGTCAAGCTAGCAGATATTTCAGGCAAAAAAAGAAGGCGTATCTGAAAGCTAAAATTGAGAAATTTGAAACTAACAGTAAGAACAAACACATTAGGGAATCCTATAGGGGCATCAGTGATTTCAAGAAGGATTACCAGCCGAGAACTAATATAATAAGGGATGAGAAGGGTGATTTGGTTACGGACTACCGCAGTATGTTGGCTAGGTGGAGGAACCATTTCTCTATCTTTTCAATGCACATGAGCTTAGTGATATTAGGCAAACAGAAATACACACAGCAGAACCACTAGTGTCTGAGGCGATTGCCTTTGAAGTTCAGATGGCTATTAAAAAGCTAAAAAGACAAATCAACGGGTATTGATGAAATCCCAGCAGAATTTACTAAAGCACAGGGTAGAACAATTCGCTCTGAGATCCAACAACTTATTAATTCTATTTGGAATAAGGAGGAACATCCTGAGGAGTGGAAGGAGTCAAACATTGTATCTATCTATAAGCAGGGCGATAAAACAGACTGTAGTAATTATACAGGCATATCACTTTTCACAACTATGTACAAAATTTTTTCCAACATCCTGCTGTCAAGGTTAACTCCCTATAGAGAAGAGATTATTGGGGATCATCAGTGTGGATTTCGAAGCAACTTGTCAAGTGCTGATAATGTAATTCTGCCTTCGTCAAATACTTGAGAAAAAATGGTAATGGATGAAGCAGTGCATCAGCTATTTATCGACTTGCAAAAAAGCGTATGATTCAATTAGGAAGGAGGTATTGTATAATATTCTCATTGAGTTTGATGTCCCATGAAACTGGCAAGGCTAATATAAATGTGTCTGAATGAAACTTATAGCAGAGTGCGAGTAAGCAAATATTTGTCTGACATGTTTCCTATTAAGAGTGGTTTGGAACAAGGAGAAGCTTTATCGCCATTGTTTTTCAAATTTGCTTTTTATTTTACCATTAGGAGGGTTGAGGTAAACCAGGATGGTTTGAAATTAAATGGTGCACTTCAGCTTCTGGTTTATGCTGATGATGTTAATATATCGGGCGGAGTAATACATACCATAAAGAAAAACATAGAAGCTTCAGTAGTCGCTAGTAAGGAGGTTAGACTATAAGTAAATGGTGATAATATAAGTACATGGTCATGTCTCGAGATCAGAATGCAGGATGAAGTCACAATATAATGACGGATAATAGTTCCTTTGAAAGGGTGGAAGAGTTCAGATATTTTGGAACAATATTAACGAATCAAAATTCTATTCGGGAAGAATTAAGAGCGCCTATCTCAGTGGCCGCGCGGTCTAAGGCGTGGGGTCTACGGCCGCTCGCGTGCTGGGATTGTGGGTTCGAATCCCGCCGGAGGCATGGATGTCTGTCTGTGTTGTCAGGTAGAGGTCTTTGCGACGGGCTGATCACGCGTCCAGAGGAGTCCTACCGATTGTGGTGCGTCGTTATGTGTGATCTAGAAACCTCAAGAATGAGGAGGCCACGCCCCGCGGTGGGCCGCAACGGCACAGGGGAGAAAATCAAGAGCACATTGAAGTCAGCGAATGCTTGCAATCATTCGGTGCAGATTTTTTTTTCTTCCAGTTTGCTATCCAAAAAATATAAAGAGTAAGGTATGCAGAAATATAATTTTGCTTTTTGTTTTCTAGGGGTGTGAAACTTGGTCGCTGATATTGAGGGAGGAACATAGGTTGAGGGTATCCTTATTGTTGCACCATGCATTTCGTAGAATCACTTTAATTATTAGCCAACAAATGCACTTATATAAGATTTCACATTAAAACACTTAAAATCGCTCCGACATGTTTCGATCCTAAGATCATCCACAGGGAGCTACGTCGTTCCTTGCTAAAGTCATTTTAAAAACATTCACAAAATAAATAATATTATTAAAATATTAACAGGTGTTGTGGCAGCTTATCCTGTTGTGTAACAACGTACTTTTACACAACACGATATGCTACCACAACACCCTGTTAATATAATGGAATTATTTTGTGAATGTTTTTAAAATGACTTTAGTAAGGAACGACTTAGGTCCCTGAGGATGATTTTAGGATCGAAACATGTCGGAGCGATTTTAAGTGTTTTAATGTGAAATTTTATATAGTGCATTTGTTGGTTAATAATTAAAGTGATAGGCTGAGGGTGTTTGAGAATAGGGTGCTGAGGAGAATATTTGGGCGTAGGGGGGACGAGGTAATAGGGGAGTGAAGAAAACTACATAATGAGGGGCTTAATGATCTGTACCCCTCACCCAATATTGTTCGGGTGATAAAATCGAGGAAAATGAGATGGACGGGTTATGCAGCGCGTATGGGTGAGAAGAGAAGCGTATACAGGGTTTTTGTGGGGAAAACTGAGAGAAAGAGACCGCTTGGGAGACCCAGGCGTAGGTGGGAGGATGATATAAAGATTGATCTTCATGAAATTGGATATGGGGGTATGGACTGGATCGAGCTGGCTCAAGATAGGGACCGGTAGCAGGCACTTGTGAATGCATTAATGATCCAACATGTTCCATAAAATGCGGGAAGTATGTTTACTGGCTGAAAACCGGTTAGCCTCTCAAGAAGGACTTTGCTGCATGGAGTAAGTACCCAAAAATATATATGTCCCATTTATAATACAGCAATACACTTTCCATGTCCCTAAATATATCCCTTATATCATACAGTTACAGATTATATCATAAATTCTGCAGGGATACACACTTGTGCTACCCATCAACTACTCAAATAAGATAGCCTACACCTCAGCATCTCCCTTCATCTTTAAACAAGTTACAATATTAAAAATTTTAAAGTTCAATGTATTTACAAGTTTTATCACAACTCACACTTTTAATAATATCCTTTTAATAATTTGAAACTTTATATAAGGTAGATCTCTTCCATTTTATGGCACTGAATTATGTATACTGCTTTATATTTACCCTGAAGATGGCTTTTAAAAGCCGAAACATGTTGTTGCAAATTCTTTAAAATTGTAGTTAATTAAAGTGCTCTTAGAGTCTATTTATTAGTACTTTACTTATTAGACAGGCGAATCCGTTCTACGTTGAATATAAATGCAGTTTGTTTCTCCGAAACTTCCGTAATTTATTACAAGTCTTCAAGTCTTCACATTTGGTCACCGACGAAAGAATTAGAAAACTAATGGACAAAAAAGCTCCCTAAATCTTGCATCTTTTTTAAAAGTGGTTTGGAGAAATTTAATTCACAGTAAAATATAGAAATACGTTACATAATATGCTACTTTGATAAAAGGTGAACGCATGACAGGAAAAGAAGGGGATTGTCTGCCGGAAGTGATTTCTTGTTGGATCGGAACTTCAGTGGCTTACAACTTAATGTTATTAATGCCACAACAACAACAACAACTACTACTACTACTGCTACCACGACTTCCACCACCACCACAACCACTACTACTACTCTACTGCTACTGCTACTACTACTTCTACTACTACTACTACTACTACTACCACCACCACCACCACCATTACCACCACCACCACTGCTACTACTCTACTACTACTGCTACTACTACTACTACTACTACTACTATTACCACCACCACCACTACTACTACTCTACTACTACTACTACTACTACTGCTACTACTACTACTACTACTACTACTACTATTACCACCACCACCACCACTACTACTATTACCACCACCACCACCACTACTACTACTACTACTACTACTACAGCAAACCACTTTTCCTTGTTCATTTTAGTGCTAAAACCTAACATTTTACATGCACGACTTTTCACTGGCTGATTCTGTCTCACCTTGCAGTTGAAAAGACATAGACCTGCTCGGCTGTCCCTGTCTTTATCACTAGGCCCAGGCTTAGGTATTGAGTCCACCTGAGCAGATTTAATCCACTTTATGGAGCATTTGAGATGGAAGGAGCCTCCAAAACATCATGTCCTTAGAGTATCATATTTTAATCAGAGGAAACATGCCAATAAGAATAACAGTTACGTGAGGCACGGCTGTACGAAACAGTACCGGTGAAACTGCATGAAGAGAAACGGCATAGTGAAGTGCTGTATAATCCAGTAGCGTTTCAGTAATTCGTCTAATCTTTCAAATCTAACCTAACGAGCGAAACTTTGTTTGTAGTCAGAGTATAACCACAGAATGTCCTCGTCTGCCGTACCTGGTCTCTGTCAGTCTGTAACACGATTATACACTCCGTTACACTTTTCCGGTTTCTTGTAGCTTCTACCTCCAGATTTTCAGAACATAGATGGATGAAGGTACGATGATATGCACAGGGGATACACGAAACGTTGGCTTCAAAATGAAAAGAAAAATGTCTGCGTCCGTTCGTTTCAAGAACTTGATTTAGTTCCTGGAGTGGCAGTTGGAACGAGGGTTGCACAAACTGCCAGGCGGTGGTCATTGCGTGTTTTCATTACACAAAACCTAAAGGCGGTGCGAGTACAAAAATGATTCTTACAGGAGATTTCTGAATTTTGACTACGCAGTCACGTTGTGGGTGAGTTCTTAGCGTGTTGCTTGTTTGACTTTCAGGTGACCGTGCATCATGATAAATTCTTACAATAAAACTAACTAGATGCACCAGTTTCTCAAATTTATTTCTGGAATAAAATTCTACATGTTCCGGACAGTTCCTCCGTTCATCACCAGGAGTTTTTCACTGTACAAACAGCAGTGGTATATGTCATACAGGTTTGCTGACAGGTGTCAGCAAACCTGTATGACATGTACCACTGCTGTGTGTACAGTGAAAAACTCCTGGTGATGAACGGAGGAACTGTCCGGAACATGTAGAATTTTATTCCAAAAATAAATTTGAGAAACTGGTGCATCTAGTTGGTTTTATTGTATGAACGTGTTGCTTTTTTTCCTCCATTTCTGGCTTCGGTTCTTGGCCTGGAGACAGCTTTACTGAAATGTTTAATTACTGTATTGAATATCTACTGGACAATGTGCTGACCATTTGTCTAAGCAGAACAAGATCTCTTTTTTCTACTTCCTATTTTAACTATTATTCACAACAATCCGACACTAGACGCTACGCAAAATACACAGTCGATAGAATGTCGTTGAATCTGTACAAGATACGTTAAGCGTAAATCTGTTTCAATAGTGTTAAATACAGGCAATGTACCTGTAAACGTAACATTGAAGCGCGTTCGCGTTACCATTTTTTCCGCGCAAAAGCAATAATGGTTAGTTATTCTAAGTGCGTGCTTGTATCAGTTATCCAGCATTCAATGAGCATGCGACCTATCATATTGCCGTCTGAGGCCTGTCTGGTTTAACCGCATCTTTCCATATTACCTCATAAACGGTTCTATTCAGGAAAAAAATCCATTGAACATAAAATATGTTTTGATTTTCTCCACAAGGTTTGTCTGAAACACATCTCATTCTGAGAATAATCCACCGATGTGTTTATCATAAATATGCACAGGTATTCTTGTAAATTACCCGTTATTATTGTCAAATTTTAACGAGACTTGAATTTGCTCGAGAGATTTTCTGAAAATATGTGTACTCAATCAAGATACATGAAAATCCGCCTAGCTGTAGTAGGGTTTGTCCATGCGGACGGACGGATGGAGGTACGGACAGACAGACGTATTTGAACCAGTAGTTGATTTTAGCAATTTTGCGGAAGCGCTTAAAAAGACTGATCACTATTCACACCAAATATCGTCACCGAACCTTAACAAAATCCAGGTACATTCTGTAAACATTATCAGTAATTTTTATTCAAAAATAGCCTTCCGTCCCCTATTCTTCCTTCACAGTAGATGCTTTCACACTCATTTCCCTTTCGAAATTCCTGTTCCCCCAAACCCTTATATGATGCAGCCTGTTGCTACCTTCGTAATTCGATCATCACTAGCAGCCGTGGAGCAAACAACGGCACATAAACGCATAAAATAAACATACATTTTAACGTAGTCATGAAGGTAAACTCCCCAGAAGGAAGAAGTAGGCCTACAGTAACTGTAAGTCGTGTACCTGAGCTGTAAGAACCAACCGCATACTTTACGTGTACAATGATGTTTACTGCAGGGTCCGCAACTATTAAACTGCTTTATAAAGCCCCAACGGAAATTGTCCAGCGGATCTATAACTGGTATAGCCTGCCGTTTATAGTGCCCGCATAACAACTCTGGCCAGAGAAGTTGATTAATATTTTAGTTTACCCTCAAGTGGCACATAACATTCTGTAGAGTTGCAAGCTGCCTGGGCGGTAGTACTGCAATGTATTGCAAGGCAGAGTGTTAGTTTTCACCACGAACCTTGCGTGAACTGCAAATGGGGAGAAAAACAGAGAGTCTGAGCGCAGTGGCTTGTATTGAATTTGGCGGGACACAGTGCAAGGGTGTAGTCTCGGTACCTACTAATGCATACAACAATGTTATAATATCTGAAATCACGTATTTTACGAAATGTATTACCGACGTTTTCAAGAGAATATAAGATTTTGCACATGGAGAGTAATGGAGAAGATGGGCAGTTTATGTTTGACGTTGGAATTTTGCAGTGGAAACACTAAAATATGTTCTGTGTGTATGCGTGTGTGTTTGTGTGTGTGTTGTTATTTTTGAGTTAAATATCACTGTCAACTGTGTAAAAATACTGAGTGTTGCATAACAAAGCTTTCATCGCAAATTTATGTCGCCAACAACAATGCTAATTACGCGCACCAGTTTTTGAAAGAAATTTTATCCCAAGTAATTTGCACTAAGTCAAACTTTGCGTATGAAGACTGCGTTAACAAGAATGATGTTCGTTTGTTCATGGCCTTGTTTAGACATGCAGTTTGCCTAAACAGGTCGTAATGACGGACAAGCCGTTGCACATTTTCTCAGTTTTTGTGGTGCCGTAAAACGTTTTACGAGATTCGAGGGAATTAATCACTTATTAAGGAAGAAGTATTAAATATTATGTGAGTGCTTGTATGTATTCTTGCCTACGTCATCTGGCATGCAGCTTTATTCACAGCCTTACGTCATCATGTGTGGCCAGTCTCACTGTACCATATTCACAGCCTTACGTCATCATGTGTGGCCAGTCTGACTGTACCATGTTTTTTTTTCACATTCTCTCATAAAAGACGCGATTTTCGGGAAAAAAGTATTGGACATAAAATGTGTGTTTAGATTTTCTCTACAACGTTTGTCTGAACCATTTATCATACTATGAATAATTCTGTGAGATGGGATGAAAAATGCACATAGGGTTTTATGTAAAGTACCCGTTATCCTTGTCAGATTGCAAAGAACCTTGAATTTTATCGGCAGATTTTCGAAAAATAGTCAAATATTAAATTTAATAAAAATCCCTCCAGTGGGAGCCAGATTGTTCATGCGAACGGACGGACGAAAGGACAAAGGGACGGACGGACATGACGAAGCTAATATTCGCCTTTCGCAATTTTGCGCACCCGCCTTAAAATAATCCGTTTTTATATTTAGCCAATGCTGTGGGTGTCTAGTTCATTCATAGCCTGCAATTATGACCAATTTGTCACTGCGTTTACCCATGAAGTGTGAAGGCACATGTTTATTAGTTCATAAGGATGTGAATGACAATGAGTCATCCCGATATACCACCGTGTTTGTGTGATTCTGACATAACTGTTCGTATCGCGAAGCACACGGTTCACCGCCTTTCATATTTGACGTTTTATAGTTGAATAAAAGACCAACTTGTTGTCACTTGATATTTTATTTCACTTCTTATGTACTCAACATGTTTCGGACATTAATATATCCATCATCACGAGCTTGCGACTGTGCTGTTGAATTACCACATCGGTCTTTTGTTCTCAGTTCGTTATATGTTGGAGATTTGGTGCGGCTGGGTTTGAGTGGTGTCCGTGTTGCAGGCTGAAATAAAATATCAAGTGACATAAAGTTGGTCTTTTATTCTTCAACTATTACAATAATGCACGGTCCAATAGACATAAAATTGACTAATAGTGAGATAAATATCAGTCATGAAACCACACTTAAGGTAGTATGGATTAATTATGGTATTTCGCAGCAAAAAATAACTACATGTTTCGGCCAATAGCGGCCATCTTCAGGTTATTACAATTTTGCTCAAAGAGTATCATATATATGTCTCTATTGCGAGGTGATGCTGAGATCTCATCATCGTTACGCGTTAAAATCAGTTTATTTAATGGGAAGTCTAATGGTCAATGACTGGTGGGATGTAAGTTTATGGGTAGGTATTAGGGGGGGGGGTTGTTTGGGGGCCGTGATAATAGGTTGTGTTGTCTATACCTACCCATAAACTTACATCCTACCAGTCATTGACCATTAGACTTCGCACTAAATAAACTGATTTTAACGCGTAACGATGATGAGATCTCAGCATCACCTCACAATATAGGCATATATTTGATACTCTTTGAGCAAAATTGTAATAACCTGAAGATGGCCGCTATTGGCCGAAACATGT
>Ga0136643_10009911_pt1 | contig 14035 bp, 8 predicted proteins | sample TergutLab28metaG_FD_96883 | JGI IMG/M metagenome (GOLD analysis project Ga0136643, IMG submission 96883) | Labiotermes labralis P1 segment gut microbial communities from Petit-Saut dam, French Guiana - Lab288 P1 (version 3) (version 3) | ecosystem: Host-associated > Arthropoda: Insects >... | reverse complement strand
GCACATACGCACACACGCACATACATACGTACATACATAGGTACATACATACATATATACATACATACATACATACATACATACATACATACATACATACATAGGTACATACACACATACATACATACTGCAATTGTATTTACATTCTTTAAATGTTTGTAAAGTAATGCCTGACTCTGTTTCTTAGAACCGAAACATGGAAGATTGACGGCAAATACCAGAAATTTGGTTTTGACTGTAATATTTACTCTGTATTCAGTATAATACAACATAACGGAATGAATCAGAATAACATTAATTTATCGCCAACGCTATGTAATATTAGCATGCGACATCCCCGTGAAATGAAATTTTGAAAAGAACTACCGAATTCATACACTGACAAAACTCTGTGCTCCGTTACAACAGCAGCATAAGACACGCTGTCAATAACGCCTGAATTCAATACATAAACCATTTTTATATCAACCATGCCGATGTGTAGGACGACGCAAAGTGGAGAACACTTTCCTGCAGTTACTGTAGGTAAACTGGAGCGCTAGATGTTCATTGAGAAGAAGAAATGTGTCTGTTGACATGAAGTGTCTGGCAGTGAAAGCTAATGTTTTGCTAGTCCGTGAGGGATGTTGCAGGAACAGAGTTGGAAATTCAATATCATCGCCCGGGCACCCATTCATAAGGTGCCGTGTGGGAAGTCCGTGCTGGGTGTGGGCGTCTCTATAGAGACACGTGCAAGTAAGGACGCTCTGCAACTTGTTACGCCATACGCTATAATTATTAACTCAAATTTCGCCCTTTACAAAAAAAATCGTTCAAACCAAACGAAAAACTTTTCTACAAAACCTGTGTTTCCTAGCTGCCTCACACAGGAACCACACGGCGTGTCCGGTACTCCGTACCATCTGCAGATGTCAAGAACGACTGGGCGTAGGGCGAACCTCAGTTACTGACAACAAATATACTAGATTCGTGTTCTACTCTCAAAATTAATACAGAGTTTTCTAAACATTCAGCCACGGCTGCTTTCCTAGCGATAGCAGAAGCACAAGGAAGTCAAACGAGATAAGCAGCGTGTTTTATAAGATCATTTCTTTATTCGGTTTTTCTTACTTCAAAACAACAGCTTCAAAATATAGACACAACCTCATCAAACACAACTATCGTAATCAAATCAAGAAGAATGAGATGGGCGAGCATGTGGCGCACTTGGGTGAGAAGAGAGGAGCATACAGGGTTTTGGCGGGAAAACACGAGGAAAAAGCCAACTTGGAAGACCTAGGCGTAGATGGGAGGATAATATTAAAAAGGATATTTAAAAAATAGACTGGGGCGTCGTCTGGATCGGTCTGGTTCAGGAAGGATAAAAGCGGCTGGCTGTGGTAATGAACCTTGTGTTACCATGCAACTCTGGAAATTTATCGACTAGTTGAGAGGCTAGCTTCTCAACAAGTACTCTGCTCACTTAACTAGCTAATTAAACATTGTCACAGTGCTTGAAACACTTGCTGAACGTGATCATTAGTTGGAATGCAAAATTCAGCGCAGTGACGCCAAGAATTCCCAGTGCCCTGCAATCCCCAGTCTTGTGTCATATTACTGTCGCAGCAGCATCAACCAAATGCCACAACTCGTCGCGCATATTGACCCTTTCCCGGTAAACCATGCCCTTTAGAGGGCACCACAGGTATTAATTTGTAGGAAGGAGTTCAGGCGGTCGCGGTGGGCGCAACAGAATTTAGTTAAATGTCATATTGGGTATTTTGAATAAATCTGTCGCAAGAATTCGTATTGGTAAAAACCACAAAAAAAAAGTGGCTTATAAGAAGGTCCAAGTTCATTTAGGATATCTCACTAAGTTCTTCTTGGTTTAAAACAATTTAGGCGAAACTTGTAGAAAGAATTAAATATATTTCATGTCAAATAAGTTTTCCCTCTTTTACTTGATAATCACAGTATATAAGGAAGGGTCAGATAGGTGTGAATTTCACACTGATTGATTAAAAAAAACACAAGCAAGCAGTTAAAGCGATTAATGCTCATTGTTTTGCACTCGATTAGTCCCGTCTGAATTGTTACACATGTTTGGAGGTCACACAACAAGAGAGGGACTACACAACGACTTATCCGTCGTTACGATTTGTCTAGCTACATTGTACTGTAAGTAAACGAGCGAATGAACAGTGTTTCGTTCAAATACATTCTTCAGTCCATATTGTACAGGTTGATATTTTTTTATAAATAAGTTAAACGAGTACAAATTATTTGGAAAATAATTTGTTCTCAGCACCAGTACCACACTTAATTTGAACAGTTATTTCCTTTGTAACTGAAAATATGAGTGAACAGAATTTGCATCAGCATAAAAGCCTACTGACGTCAATGTACTTGTGTAACTTTATTAATTAACACGTCCGATGTTACTAGGACATCAATAGCGAAATAAACCATTTGGTTTGAATAACTGAACTTCCTAATTTGCAATTTAACGAGACAGATTACATAGATACATATAAAAACAGACGGACAGACAGAGAGACAGATAAACACAGAGACGGACGGACGCTGGCAGGCGGGCGGGCGAGCGGGTTGGTAGGTGGGCAGATAGATAGACACACAGACAGCCAGGTAGGTAGGTAGGTAGGTAGGTAGGTAGATGGATGGATGGATGGATGGATGGACATAGATAGACATATAGATAAACAGACAGACAGGTAGACAGATAGATAGACAGATAGACGGACACACAGACAGACAGACAGATCATCAGAGAAGAGTCTAAATTACATGATGTGAAGATCCGAAAGCTCTCAGTGTTACTTTCCGTGTACCACATTATGGTTTGCACAGATCGTTTGCAACACTTGCTTTATTATATAAACACCTTGCACAAGCGACTGTCTCGCTAATAAATGTTACACCTGCACCGATCGCGCTGATCCAGGACTGTTTTCTGGATCATCTCTCACATATACGTACATCAGAGCACAATTTGAACACTTTGATGTCTATGCAGCATTATGCTACTACTTACCGTCAGTATGCTTGCCGCTGGAAATACGACGCTCACTAGCAGCCACTTCTAACCTCCCGTCCTCTTCCTGTTCTTCTTTCCTGCAACCGAAAAATCACTGTTTACGGAATCTACACACTAGTTTTGCCGTAGTGATACCTCATAACATTTTATACAACGGAGTACATTCAGCACTTCAATTACTGACAGTGTCGTTGGTAGATTCTGATGTTACTTCTCACAATTTAGCAGTAGAGGCCAGCGTCTTTTAGATGGATAAGTGTTGATTGAATTGAATACATATAAATCTAGTTTGAAGGGGGCCATTCCGTTGTGTATCGTCAATTGTATACTGATTAGTACCGTCAATACACAACATAATGCAAAGATCAGATGTATTAATACAACTGGGTTAAATCTGGCGACATGTTTCGGCCGTTAAATGACCATCCTCAGGCCAACAAAGAATAGTACTATTAAGGTACTGTCAAATTTGAATGTACCTTAAAAATACTATTCTTTGTTGGTCTGAGGATTGCCGTTTAAAGGCCGAAACACGTCGCCAGATATAACCCAGTTGTACTAATTCAGCTGGTCTTTGCATATGTTGTGTATTGACGGTACTAATCAATAAACAATATAAATCTAGGGTCTACCCCCTCCCCCCCCCCCCCAAATTCAATTTCTCTGAGACAAATTTAGTATTATCCTTCTATTTACGCCGCGTATTCTAAGTTTTGCCTTCTGCCACGTGTTCGTTTCAAGATAACTTCCGCGGTTTTACTCCCATGCGTGCTACATACCTCGCCCATCTATCCTCTTTGATCTTGTTCTAAAATATTTATTATTATTATTATTATTATTACATATTTTATTACCTTGCACGACCTACTTTGCACAATTTATTATTACATAAAGCCGCTGTTGCTAACTAACTACTGTCGACGACTAAGATGAATAGTTTTGACCTCGGAAGTGATGGCGCTGCGGAAGTCAGATTGTCAGACGGTTATGACCAGTAACTGACATAATACGGTTAAAAATTCCTTGGGCTTACTTTTTTTTTCTTTCGGTGTCGAAATCTTCTTTTCTGTTGTCTTCAGTCCGGTTACAGCCGTACACAAATCTGACTTTATTCTTCTTATAATGTGAACAACTGAAAAATGGCGACAGTTGTCGATAAATACATTCAGTGGTAGACATTATGGCTTTGACGGGACCTGTAAGATTTCTCTTCAAAATCGGACCACATCTGAAGGACCTACCCAAGCCCTCAATGTCAAAGCTGCACCCATTAGGGTACGACAGTGTGTGATAAAGTGCACTGTGCATGACGTCACGAACAAAAACTCGTCACAGTCGACAATTACAACTTGCGGTTCAGCAATCCGTCACCAACCGCGGATTTCAACACTTCCGAGTTTTTCTGTCCATGCCCTGTTTTTCGAAACATTCATTCCTCTATTACGTATTCCGTCTCCAAAGCAAATGCCCCAGAGAGTCAGATTCAATGCTTCCGCTTTAAAATTCCGGTATCTTCTCTCTTTCTTAAAGTTATTCAGTAACTGCTTATGTCTTCTTCTTCGTCTTCCCGTCAGCTCTAACTTTTCTTATATCTGTCCTCCAATAAGGTGTTTTAGAAGGCAATTCCTACGCAATATGTGACCAATCCAGTTAGCCTTCCTTCTTTTTATTTTATGCAAGATTTCCCTTTCCTCCTTCACTTTATGTAACACGTCTTCATTTCTCACACGATCGGTCCAAATGATCTCCATGCTCCTCCAGCACCACACTTCAAAACATTCAAGGTACATCCGATCTATTTTCCGAAAGATCCCACTTTCAGCGGCATGAAATCTGTGCTGCGAGTGTAGCATTTCGTTAGGTTCTTCGTTGAAATTGCAAACCGAGTTATTCATTTTAGGTATGCTTAATTTCCGATTGTAATGTGCATCTGTTTGTGATTTTTCTTATGGATGACTAATGTGCCCGTACAGTATTTCGTCCTTAGCTTAGCAACAGATAACTTAGTTTAGTCTAACCAGTATCAACAGAAGCTACAGCTCCTCTAACCCATACTTTACTGAAGGCCTTGGTACTGCTAACCTCAGTTACAAACAGATTGCCCTTCCGTATAGCCACACCTGCACAAACTCTCACGGCAGTTGAAGACAGCTTCGAGTTGTCACATTACAATCATTCTGACGTCATACCTCGTATCAAGTTAAGCATCGATTGCAGTTTCAGAAGAAATACTGCAGCGGCACGTTATTCGGGTAGGTCGGGGAGACTGAAGGAAAGAGACCGCGGCAGGAGAGCAGCTTTGCGCTCATTATATCGATTCTTTTCGGTTCAGCTGAAATGAATATCTGAGGAAAGAGAAGATGTGCAGTGCGCTTATTTTGTGACAACAGACTAAATCATGCTTCACGCCATCAGTTTAACTTCTGCTTTATACATGATTGTTTTTCTTCGTGTTTCACAGATTTAACTGCAGGGTAAGTGCCACCTGTTGCTGCACGAACTGACACGGAAACCACGCAGGGCAGTTAAGATTCAGAAGTCAGCATCACAACACCGTAAGCCTTCAGTGACAAATACTTCAGGGCCCAACGAGTATCATGTTACTAAATAATTACATTAAATTTTATGTATAATTTGGCTTAGAAATCGATGAATGGCTGCGATTTACGTAACTTATCGAAACTTTTCAAGAGGTGTAAGAGACAGGACGCGCCTCAAAGAGCCTCTCCACCCCTCCGCCCCCAGCCGCCAATGCTGCACCGCGTTTCATAATAACAACGCTCTGGCAACAGAGTAACGCCGGTATAATTGTACCACCAGTGACGCAATAAGAGTCATTACGTGACGTCTGCATAGAGACACGGGGTAGCACTTCTACCGTCAGACTAATCGGAAGGCTTGTACCTTACCATGGGGAAAACTGCAGGCTAATGTCAAGTTTCTGTGCATAAAACCGGATGTGTTTCGACAAATGAACAGATATAGACTCCAGCACGTTACTGTGAAATATCAACCAGCAGAGAAAAGGACGCGAAGACGCCCATTAAAAGGACTTCTATACTGATATATGGGGACATGAACGGGCAAACTTGAAAGTTATGTGATGGTGGTGATGATAGGGTGCACAATGATGATGATGGTGATGATAGGGTGCACTATGATGATGATGATGGTGATTACGATGATGATAACGCTGATGATGTTCAAAATTTCAAATTTTCGCTTAAACTAGTCTCAAGTGGGTTTGGACTGGTTGCTAACGGATCGGTTGTGTACGGATTCATGCTAACATTCTTCATTCAATTGCAGTACTAAAGGTACTACCTGTTCCAGGCAAAATAGCCTTTCTAATTCATTCTTAGGCGTTTAAAACGTCTTCGTCTGCTACACTTGTAATTCATCGCAGCTTTACATACTCTAAGAAGGAACACCACAGTCCATAGGCTGTAAACATTCCGTCTAGTTTTATGGCCCTGCGTTTCTTTCAGTTAAAGAAAATATTTTAAGAAAATTGAAATAACTATTCCAGTGAGCAGGAGAAACGCAACATACAAAATATATATTTTTTTTAATGCGGAGCTTCGATCCGACGCCGGGTCATGGTCTCCCCTTACGGCGCTTCGCGATCACACTCATTGCATAATTCAAGTTCTGTATGACTCTACTGGACAAGTGATCGGAGCGTCACAGAGACCTCAATTTGACAACACACAAAAACTCAGAAGAGCTTAGCATCCATGCCCCCGAAAGGATTCGAACCAACAATCCCAGCAAGCGAACGGCCGCCGACCATCGCCTTAGACTGTGCGGCCACTGGGGTCGGCCAGGCCGTACAAAATGTATTCCCACACTAACTAATGTAATATGACGAGAATTAAACTTCGTCTCAATGAAAGCAGGTCATTTTGAGGCGCGATTCGCGGAGTTGCGAAAAGCAACTATTATATCTATCATGTCTGACTGTCCGTCCGCATGTAATAACTCGGCTCCCACTGGGCGGAATTTCACGAAATTTGGTATTTGAGTATTTTTTTAAATCTTCGAGAATATCGAAGTTTCATTAAAATATGAGAAGAATAACTGATATCTTACACAAAGACCTTGGTATATTTATTATATCTCGCTGTATTTGTCTTAGAATGAGAAATGTTTGAGTCATAAGTTGTACAGAAAATCAAAACACATGTTTTCGTCCCATAACTTTTTTCCCCCGAAATTCGTGCCGTTTATGAGGTAATGTGGAAAATTATGGTAGATCCAGGCAGGCTACAGGTGACAGGACAATACGTGCGTGCAATTGCGTGCTGGATAACTAAGGCTACAGACACACACTCAGAATACGTAATACTTGTGTGTGTGTTTTTTTCCCACAGCATCAATGGGTTCGCGAACGCGCCTAATTATTACGTTTACACGTACCTTGCCTGTCTCTTCCTACCTTTTTTGCTCCCCAACTATTTCTGTCATACAAAATTCTCTGCAGAGTCTCCTACGATTAGAAGGTAAAGATCGCCATATACAATGTTAATTGAAGCAGATAAGGTAGGTGTCTGCTAAGAATAGTCAATGTTATTCAACCGTGCAATAGTCACTGAGTCCCCACACACAAGACTCACCAATGGACTTAATTAATTGCCATTCATATACAAAAGGATTGTTTCACAAATACCAACTTCGGATTACTCACACGCATTGATAAAATCAATGGAATATTTTTCTTTCAGTTTCATTGAACAACAACGAGACCTCGTTGAATTTTACATACATGTATCCTTTTTTATGATTCACACTGTATAATCTCTTCAATTATATATCTGGTGACCTGAAGATGGCCCAGTGAAAAGGCCGAAACATGTCGTCAGCTTAAATAAAGACAACAACATAAGATAGTTGTGTTTTGACTCAAAAGATCCCTTTTAAATGATATTTAGTTTTACCTATCATAAAACTCCCCTTCGACTTTTCCTTTAGGATCTTTTAAAATGTGGTGGCTGATAACGATATGTTTCTCTTGCATACGCTCTTTAATATATTTCGACCCTCTACCTTAAGTCTTATTATTTCATAAGAAAGACTCTTGTTCTGCTACAGACTTGAACATTTGTTTTTGCCAAAGGCTTAGTAATTTATGAAATTTTTTTTTTTTTCGTCAGGTAGGGTTTGGCCTGTAATGAAGTTAGTATAGTCAGTCGGAATGAAAACCCCGTACAAATGGTGGTGATAGAAAGAATGACAATCACTCCGAAGCTCCATCCACGTCTCCAAGAAGTATGTACCAGTATTTCGGAGACCGTACGGTATGACACGGTCTACGTTTCCTGCATATGAAGACACAACATTAAAATTGAATGTAGCGGCTACGAAAAACTTCCAGTGAACCTGCTGGTTATAACAGTTGAGGTTGACATGCTAGTGGCTGTGAAGATGGCTGACTGTCTGCTAGGCTGTGACATTGCTTCTTTTAGTAATTATCTGCTAAATTATACAGCGCCACGTACCGCAGCACAATAATCTTCAGGCTTACACTAAACTTTGTACCTAAGAAGCCTTTCTCTTATCGAAATTGAATAAGAAATTTGTTATACTAAAAATAAGGAACAATTAGTTGTCTTGAAACATACCACAACGGAAAATTTTGTCAAAATGTTATCCAAATCTGAAGGCAAACACTGTAGCGACAATCTACCTCTCAGGCAGTCCGCAAGCAAATCCTAATTTAGGCCATTACAGTTTCCTTCCACGCTGTTGCCGGGTTCTGCAATATTCACTACATGTCAGACCGATTAAAGCTATACAAAATGGCAGAAAACGCCATCAGATACACCACAAGTAAATAAATAAATTAATACGGTGGGAGTGCAATATTCTAGGAAGTCTTAAAGTGTCCACTGAGGGGAAATTCACCGTCACAATATCAGGACACCGGGCTAGCACTCGTGTCATGCAGTGTGTTTTCTCGAGACGTCGGGAGCCGATCAGTAAGCGACGTGACGTCACACCCCAGAAGAACGAAGTCATCAAACTATGAATATTTGACTTGGGAATTCGATTCGTTTACGACACGCGCCTCGTTAAGCATAGTGGCCTTGTGAATGATCGAATGGAATCAATGATTACTTTGCTGCTAGGGTTGGACTCCGTATTTTACTGAATATTCTTTGTGTGCTGGCTTAACTAACATTTCAACTGTTTCAGTAGTTACGTGTTGACAGAGGGAAGGCTGTGATTTGACGACGCTTCATCAAATATCGGCTCTAGTTACCCTCACAGAGGAGGACAGCTGTTGAAATTCAAACAGATGTTAGTGTGACCTTGCATCGTTAATACAATAATATAAACAACAAACTAGATGCAACAATGACAGTTTATTAATAACTTCAATCAGCTCGACATGTTTCGGGCGATAGTTTCGCCCATCCTCAGGAGCACTAAACTGTGTTTACAGCGAAACTATCGCCCGAAACATGTCGAGCTGATTGAAGTTGTTAATAAACTGTCATTGTTGCATCTAGTTTGTTGTTTATATTATTGTTGAAATTCAGATTTGTTTAGTTTGGCCGTCTTCGAATGTGTGGTGGCGACTCTTATAAGGAAGGCTGAGAGTAATATTGTTCAACACCACACCACTAAGGCACACGTGGAACTGAACAGACAAGTAGATCAACGAATTCTTTACTTCGGCATTACCATGAAGTTTGTGCTGGTTTTTAAGACTTCATATTGCTTGGTTTCTTTTTCTCATGGCTCTACAGCCCTAGTAGGACTAGGCCTTACCATTGTTGAAGTTTCGATATCATACTCAGACACACCAAACTCTCTAGGATTCCTCCGGGACAAGTGAACGGCCCTTGGCACAGACCTCTATATGAAAACTCACAACACTCACTACAGACAAACGTCCATGCCACCGGTGGGATTCAAAACTGCAGTTCCAATAAGCGAGGGGCCACAAACCCACGCCTTAGACCGCGTGTGACCACTGGGATTGGCGTTGCTTGGGTTAGGTTAATTTACATAGCAGCAAACAGTGTACAAGCTTTTGCGCTGAGTAACTCATTTTTGTTAGCGAAGGGTGACTTCACAAAGTACAGTGCACAGTCTAAAGCAAAGGACGATACACACGACGCTACTGAAAAAGTAATTCGATATCATGTTTTCGGGTGTAATTTTTAGTCAAAAATAAAAAATCCCGTGATTTATTCGCGCACAAGTTAAGCATAAGTAAAGCAGAACGCTAAGCATAAAATAAGGACGTATTTGCCGCATCCAAAGTTTATTTAACATCTTATGTACATGTTTGTATTAATCTATGGTTTAGATTAAGTGCCTGGAAATGTCTCATACAAACACAAATGCCTTGAGAATTTCGCCTAGTATTCATTCTCTTCAGTGCTGGGAAAGTTAGTCGTAGGTGGCAGTGGTAGGCCACAGTAATGACACAAAAATTGTTGAAGCTTGTTAATGTTGTTTAGAAACTTTGTAAAACAATTAATATGAACAGCCAACTAGATGCAACAATAATAATTTTATTATTGCTGCATCTAGTTGGCTGTTTATATTAATGTATCAATGATGCATGGTCACACAAACATCAAATTCGTAAAACAAAATATAATTTTCACTATTGTTGTTTACTACATGTGAAGCTAAAAGTGTCCACGGAAATTTAACCAGAGGCATGTTCTCGTCGGTTTATCTCACACGGTAAGACGTTCGTATGAGAAACAAAACTGTTGCTGAGAATCTTAGTAATCTTAGTAATTAACCAACCAACCAACCAATTAAAATCAAAATTTGTTGTTGAGAATATATATTCCTCTCTACTTTTTACTGGTCTTTCTTATTTTTGTAAAATTCTTGCGAAAAATACCATAAAGCTGTGAAATCTACTTTAAACCGCAAAGAGAAATGGTGAATTTGACGCTCAGGTGACCGTGCATCGTGATATATTCTTATAATAAAACCAATGAGAAGCACTAATTTCTCAAATTTATTTGCAGCAAGCAGTCAGCATAACCTGTATGACCTACACCTATTGATGTGTGTACAGTACTAGACTCCTGATGATGGACAGAGATACTGTCCGAAACATGTAGAGTCCTATTCCAAAAATAAATTTGAGAAATTAGTGCATCTAGTTGGTTTTGTTATAAAAGAAATGGTAACTTTTCTTTATGTGCGTCATCCCCGTTGTGTGATATACAATTAGTATGGCAATATATGTGCGTGGCACTTACCGTCAGTAGAGTAGAGTAGGCTATACTACATGTAGTATAGCCTAATCTAGGTAGTGATACAACCTGATGATGGCCCAGGAATAGGGCCGAAACATGTTGTTGTAAACCCATAATTAACCAATAAAATAGTTGTGTTTGACGGTAAGTGCCACGCACATATATTGCCATACTATAATTGTAACTTTTCTCACTTAATGTTACAAATATACCGTGCTGTTGTCTTAGACACACTGTTTGATTTCCAACAGCTACAAAATGTTTAGTTTTAGAGCTTCTACGTGTTTCGGCCATCTGTTGTAGCCATCATCAGGGAGCTATAATACTACAAAGTCATGAGCATTGCATCGTCGTCAGTAAGTGGCAAACATATATACATTATTATAATACAACAGTTGACTGATGAACAATTTTATTTAAATTATTGAGATTAAAAAAATAAGTTGATTATTAAAACGTAAAAAAGCTATATCCAAACATCTTGTAGTGTTGGATATCTCCTGTTTATAGTGAAGCAGAAATCCAAGGTTAGGATACACCATGTTTTTGCCCCATGAGTAATCGTGCTGCATTATAAGATAGAGGAGACATCATGTCCTTATAATATTTCAGCACCTAGCCGAAACACGTAGGAGCGCAAAATCTGAACATCGTGTAGCAGTAGGTGACTGCCAACAATTTAGTCGCGTGATATTGTCATAATCTGCAGTGTGTGAGACGCATAAAAATATCATTGAAAATAAGAAGCGCATAATTAGGTGACCCGATGACAGGGTTGCCACCCCAACACGTCAGGTAAATTTCCGTACATGTTATACAGCTGCAAGGAAGGCACTGTTTATTTATGAACGTCCGTTCTTGAGAAATAATAATTTCGACTTTAATTCTTGTACTTTAAACATATTTAAAATGTCGCTGCCTTGGGTCGAAACGCCCATATCCATAAGCTGTTTATATAGAATTACAGGCGAATAGATATTTCTAGTGGACTTAAAATGAGGAAGTGAGTCCTTAGTTTTGGTTTAAACTCTGAAACAGATCTATTTTCAGAAACTCCATCTTTACTTTTTAGATGAAATATCCTACACTTACAAAGGCCCTTACAAACCCCCCCCCCCCCCAGCAATCCGTTCAATGGGTGCAGTGGTTATTTCCGGGGCTAAAGCGGCCGGGGCTTTAAGTTGACACTCATTTCCATCTAGTGCCGAAGTTAAGAATGAGTGGAGTTGTCACTCCACTGTCTCATATGCCTCACGGAGCGAAGAGGGACAACTTTACCTTTACCTTTTATACAGAATCGTAGGATGAACAAATTGATGGGCGACTTAGACCTATCTGTAACTTGTCGTGTTCATAAAACAACAGAACTGTAGACAAAAGATGCCTTTCAGTCATTTGAAAGGACAAAAGAGGAAGCAAACGCAGCACGCCGTCAGTCAGCCTGGCGTGAGAACTGCAGACGAAGAAGCATGCAACTTACTCGGTCTCGAAAGCATGGCGACACCACTGCAGCGTCAGCTGACATAGTCGGAGAAGGATGAAAGCCATATTCAGATACGAGAACTGTTCACACGAAACGGCACTTTAATTTGTCAGGCTCACACCTCCGGACGTTGGGATGAATGGTGCGGATCAGTTTTGTCTAACACTGCCACATCCTCCCACGGTCATACTGCTGCCACATTACTTTCAACATACCGGTACTTGCAACAAAATAGCACTTTGATGTGAAAGACCAACAAGTATCGACACTGAAGATTATAGCTGACACACACTATAGCGCACCCAGACAGTCTTCCATGTGTGGCCATTTTCGTGTATTCGAAGCATGTCTGTTACAGGAATCGCGGTGTGGTACGGTTCGTGAGAACTGTGCTGGGGGAAAAAGAGGCGAGAGGAACAGAGGACGCACTGACTGCCGAATTAACGGCATGCCCAGCCGTCGAGACATCTGGCGAGGGGAATCCTAAATATAAAGCACTGATCAAAACAGACCGACGAGGTTGTGGGTTTCTGCCGCACGCAAAGACTGTAAAGTTGTGCGTGATGATGCCGCACTTGTATGCCTACCGTCGGAACTGCACTGTCAGCTAAGCAGAAAGAGAATGCACGTGCGGCCAGGCTACTGAGCGCGCAAACTCTTCCCTCACCTACCCTCCTGCTCATCACTTCACTGTCGTACCACAATACAAACGCAATTTCGCAGGGCGATGAACTAATGTGGTTAAAACACGAGTATGGAGGAACGAAGCGTTTCAGAAGTTTCTGCTACGTCTAGGCAGTACATCTCTGTTTGCTATAACAAAATCCAGTTAGGATCGCGCTTTTCCAGGACATGGTACCGTGTAATATCATAGCTACCAGACTGAATGCTGCCACAAACTCGAAAACCAAATCTGAATGTTCATACTGTGGAAACCCCAAATATAACAAGCTGCGGTTAGTTTATTTAACGACGCTCCTGTAGTTCATTAGTTCGGAGGGATCTGGAAAGAAATGGTTGGGTTGACTGTTATCATAGCTATATTATAATTTGGAGTTAAAATACGTACTTTCACATATATAGATTCAGAGGGTGGGTAGAGGTATAGCTCTACTCTTCCATGACCACGGCACTAAAAGGGGGTGAGTGGTCAGCAGCACGCCCCGGCCGCACCTTACCGCCGGGAAAGACCCGGTACCCATTTTGCAAGATGCTGTGTGTGCCCCAGGGCCGGTCTGGACGGGCGGAAAATCTCGTGCCCACCGGGATTCGATCCCGGACCGT
>Ga0136643_10009909_pt1 | contig 14036 bp, 9 predicted proteins | sample TergutLab28metaG_FD_96883 | JGI IMG/M metagenome (GOLD analysis project Ga0136643, IMG submission 96883) | Labiotermes labralis P1 segment gut microbial communities from Petit-Saut dam, French Guiana - Lab288 P1 (version 3) (version 3) | ecosystem: Host-associated > Arthropoda: Insects >... | reverse complement strand
TACCTTGGGTATGTAAAATCTGTAAGGAGTCAAATACAGGAGAACGATTAGATAGTTCAACCTATTTTTCATTTCTTTTTTTTTTTTTTTTTTTTTTATTTTAAATAAATTATAAAAAAAATATTTATAAAAAAAAAAATTGTGGGGGGGGGGGAAAAAACCCCCCCCCCCCCCCCAAGTTATGCTTGTGGTTATTATCATGAGAATCTTTCAATCAAAACTCTGAAGAACTTTTGGTTGATTTTCAGCAATTCAGCCCTTTTCTTTTGCTGTTGCAATGAATCTCAGCAGTAGCACAGGTAACAAAATATCACCACAGTGCACATGGCCAGAACACTCTGCCTAAAAATTATGAATGGGCTTTAAGACATGTCAAAATGAATTCTGATCCAAACTAGAAAATACTCACATGATAAACTGGGAAATTTTCATATTTACTTAGACACATGGTGAGTACATAATGAATATTTCACGCATGAACTTGAAACTGCAGTAAGACAAATATCAGAAATTACATGTAGTTTCTTCATATCTGTCTGTGAGATTAATACCCTTCAAATACTGTAGAAATTTTTGTTACAGTGGACGTCTTGTTAAAGGCTGTGTACTTCATATCTCATTCTTTGTGCAAGATCCAGTTTCAGATTATTCTTCCATCTATGCCTAGATCTTCAAAGAGGCTTCTTTCCATCATATATTCCAACCACAACTATGTGTCTATTTCTCATTTTTCACCTACCATGTTTTCAATTTCCCATTGTTCTCCAGTAACATTTATGTTTTGGTCTTAAGTTTCCACTAACAGTGATACAGTGCACCAAACAAAAGAAGTGCGCAGGACCCTACATGTTTTTGCATCTTAGTGGATGTGTTACTGAAGAATGGAGGCATGCAGTAGGCCTATGCCTTGATGAACAGCTATTCATGCTAAGCATGATAACTTACTTTTATTGCATTTCATTAAATATTGACAGACCCAAGGAAACTATTGCAAACAAAAATTTGCAGACTTTAGTGACCTCTGTACTTGATTTTATGTTAAAATAATCTGTAAAATGATCCATATTTGATAAAATGTATACAAAGTTCGGTTTGAGCTTTGCATGAATTGGGGTTTGTATTGGACTAATACTAATCCAACTTGAATTGCCTGACAGCTTTTAATGTAGTTCCTCATAATGAAATATCATCAAAGTCTGATCAGCAGTTTTGAAGAATGAACATGCAGACAGTAATGTGTTCATTTTATGGATGTAATGAATGCATATTTTTACCATAAGCTTTAGACAAAGGGAGCACTTCCAGCATCTATCTGAAAAATATACGTGACTTATTAGTTGATAATGCATGCTGGTTATAAAATGTGAGACTTGCAGATACGCTACTACTTTTCCAGTTTCAAGCCATTCCAGTCTTCTCTTGTGTAGGAATGCACTTAGGGTCAGATACCAGTTTGGATTACAAAAAGTTATGGCACTGTCTATAGCATTCAATATGCAACAGAAGGTGGCGAGGGAAAAAGATATGTAATATTGGTACCTGATCTGGTACCAATATTACATATCTGTCTTAACGTTCATAGGAGTAGGCAATTTCCAACGTGCACCTGACAGAACAAAGGGAGTGTGGAATGAAGTAGGAGACACTTCAGGCAATCTAAGGAGTCAACATTCTAATAAGTTATAACTTGTGAATACAATATTTATTTATGTGTATGTATATAAGTATATACTTTTTTGTAAAGGTGGAATTTTGTCATATTGAGTCACCACACCATGGTAATATACCCTATATTGGAAAGCAGGTGGCAGTAATGAACCATAAACACTAAATCTCAGCACTAACAGAGAAGAGGGTCACTATAACAGTCCATTATCTGTACTCCCAGTTACCATTGGATTAGATACTCTCTTTGCCTCTGAGCCAGTTGTCACATGGTGGAGAGGTGAAAAGCCTCTGCTGGAAACAATTAAACAGGCACTTTACTGACTGAAATACCAGAGTTTGTTTTGTTTGCTTACTTGAAAATTGCTGAAATCAGGCTCCCATAATCTTCAGGGTTAAAGGCAGATAATAAATCCTTGTAAAATGTGTTAAAATTGAAATATTTGGGCATGACACTAACCTATCGAAATTGCATGCACAAGGAAACTTACATCCAATCAAATTCAGGGACATCTTGCTACATTTGTTTCAGGATCTTTTGTCTGCCCATCTGCTATCTAAAATTGTAAAGATTAAAACATACAGAACCATAATCTTGCTTGTTTTATATGGGTGTGGAAATTTATATGTTATTCTGAGGTTAGAACATACTCTGAAAGTGACTGAGAAGATATTCTGACCTCAGAGGGAGGAAGTAACAGAAAGCTACAGATAAATATACAGTGAGAAGCTACATGATAGGTACTGCACACCAGGTACTTACTAAGGTGATCAAATTAAGGGGGATGAAATGGCACATTTCAGGGAGAAGAGAAATGCATGCAGACTTTTGGATGAGGCCCCTGCGGGAAATAGGTCACTTGGAAGACATAAACATAGATGGGGGATAGTAAAATTGACCTTAAAAATAGGATAGGGATATGTGGACTTGATATATCTGGCCCAGGATAGGGGCAAGAAATTGGTTATTTTAAATGTGGCAATGAACTTTAAGGTTCCTCTCCAGAGTGGGGGGTGTAAAGGCGGCCGGTGTGTCTCCTGGGGGGCAAAGGCGGCAGGTGCGTAGGGTCGATAACCTTACCATTGTCTAGAAATCCTGGGAGCCTCAACCTGTTGGAGCTCTTAGTGGCTGCCCAGGCCTGTTTACCTCTACCTTTACCTTCAGGTTTCATAAAATGAAAGGACCCTGCTCCATGGACTTAGCTAGCGCTAGCTAGTTGGTAAGTTTGTCGGTCTGTTACCTGGTTGGATGGTTGGTTGTTTAATTAATTATAGTTTATTTAGAAAGTGGTTTCTTAATTCATGGAATGGGAAGGATTTATAAGGAAGTTAGTTTGCCCTGGTTTAAGAACATTGCAGAATTTGAGTGTATGGTCCGAAGGAAACCACGAATATCTGTAACAGGATAACTGTCTTACGAGATTACAGTCGAACTCGGACTCTCCGTTATACGATACATGGGTACTAATTACTCAGACGCAATATTTGATATAGTATGTCGGCCATACTCCCTGTATGCCCTCAAGGTTTTGTGCTTGGACACAGAGGCAAGTTGTATTCAACAAATCGTTGTATTCATAACAAACTCATTTAAGTGTAAGAATACCATTTTATACAGTCTGTAACACTCCTACGAAATCGCAAATATTAACCTTCAAATTGTGTGTAGGTCTACGAGTTCAAAATTCAGCTAACACCTGTACCCCGTGCTGTAGCATTCCCAGCTGATACTCGTGAATCAAGCTATAAGCAGCTCAGTTCGGATGCCATTCGTTTCATGAATATTGCAGAATCCATCACGAATTTTGCCACCAGCGCTCAGCATCTTCTTACCTGGTCCCTGACCTCAACCTGCATGCCTGTTCAAGGTTATGGCATCAGTCTGCCTGGAGAATGCGGCGTGACGTCACCATGCAGACCATCTGCCAAGTGATAATGGAAAAACGAGAGGGAGATAGAGAAATGATGCAAGGGTCGAGGGAAGGAAAGAACGGGAGAAAGAAGAAAAACAGGAAGATGAAAATAAATAAATAAGAGGGATAAAGAATGACAGCAAAAGCAAGGAAACAGTTGCATTGTGTATGAAATGAATGCATGAAGCGAAGATCGCGTCCATGTCTTTCTCCTCTGCAGTTACTCCAGAATTTGCTATGAAAAGTGACATTGGGTGTCTGCACCATAGGTATCACTCAAATCAAATTTTGGTTAGAATCTGTCCTATGTGAGCTCCTCATGAAAGTACGCCTACTCTACGCGAAGAGCAAATTTAATTTTAAAATTTTGTTTGGCGTTGCTACAAAGAAATACGCATACATAATATAAATGATGGACCCTATTTAACTTTACAGCTTGTACTCAGCATAGCATTCAATATAGTGCATACTGACGGAACGAACAGAGAAAGAAATTCGTTTGTAATTATGCTATAATTTTCAGTATTAATGCAAAGCAGAAACAGGTGGAGTTTGAACGAGTTAATGGAAATTTTTAATAATTACGACCTGGCATTTATTGCTACACTTTTATAATGGATTTCAATTTCGGCCGAAAAATATTGCAGAGGAAAAGCAAAATACAGTTGGCGTTTCCTGCCAAAGTAAAAGTATACAACAAAACGTGGAAATTTTACTTACGAACTTTATTACGAGTTAGAAACTAATGTTTTACTGAAAGGCATCCACAAAATTAAGAGTTTTAAACCAATAGACGTAATTTCAAATGTAAACGACTCACGAAAGAGGAGTTTTGTGTGGATATTGGGCGAGTTTGGGTAAGACGCCTGTGCAATTTTAAACTACTCTTAGGTCTACCAAGTTGTCTCTTCCCTTCAGTGTCTCCGATTTGCATTCTCTGTGCACATCTAGTCTCTCACATGCATGCTACAAGTCATGTCCCTCTTATCTGCCTTCATCTGGGGAACTTGGCAGTATTTCCACAATATCTGTTGAAAACGAGAAATTGCGAATCTAGTCATTATTGTAGGCAGTAGTTGAATTGCTTCTATGATTGACGCTCTTCGAATGCCACGGAAATTAAATAGTCTTTTCGAAATGAGTCTTTCGTGAGTACATTTGGACAAACGTTTTTCATCTTTGAGTTTTTTTATTGACACCTCTGGCATCAACAGTCTGTTGTTACGTTGTATCTTTGCATTTACGAGTAATCAAATTGGAACCAAGACTTTACACGTTTATGAATGATGTAAAGGGACAAATACGTTGATGACCCATTGAATGTGTAAAGTTACTAAATATTTTAAGCAATGCATTATTTATTACGCAAATAAAGCTGCTGAAAGAAGCTAATTATTACTTTGCCACAGTTCTGAACAACACGAACGTCACTGCATTGCTATGACTTCATTCCTGTTCGTCTATCCTTCTCTTTGACACGAATCATAAGAAATTTTCAGTAGTGAGCGGCACGTCGCCTTGACGTACGGATTAGTTTTTTGAACCAGCACAGGTACGAACTAAGAACAGTAACATATCTGTGGAAGTGACAGGAATAACGTAACAAGACAATTGATCAGTGAAATCCTGCTGTGTTTCAGGTCTTCGAACGGAAATTTTGGAGGTGGCGGTTTTTCCAAGAATTTCGCTGCAGGAGGCCGAGCTGCATTTGCTTTCGGAATACAAACAGGCTACACGACAGAACTATGTATTCAGTCTGCCTCAACAATGTCAACACATGTAGGAGACATTTTTTCCCAATTTCTGTAAAGTTACGTGTGATCACTACTTCTAATTTTTTTTATTTTTAAGCTCTTACGCAAAATTGCGAAAGAAGACTGTTAGTTAGTCATGTCTGTCTGTCCGCATGGAACAACTCGGGTCTCATTGTAAGTACTTCCATAAAGTTTGGTATTTGAGGATTTTTCGAAAATCTGTTGAAAAAAATACAAGTTTGATAAAATCCTGACAAGAATAACGGGCACTTTACATGAAGACCAATGTACATTCATGACAATATCTCGCTCAGTTCTTAGAATGAGAAAGGTTTCAGACAAAATTTTTAGAAAAAATCGAAACAAATATTTTACGTTCAACAACCTTTCCCGAAAACCGTGTTGTTTATGAAATAATGTGGAAAGATGCGGTAGAGTCGGACAGGCCTCAGATAACAATACAATATGACTCATGGGCATTGCATGCTGGATAAATAAGGTTATAAACACATACTCAGAATAGGTAACACTTATTGTTTTTACACGGTGACAGTGGTTTCACGAACGCCATTTAATGTTACGTTTACACGCACGTTGCCTGCCTTGTTAATTAAATGTTTCTTGGGACGTGTGTTTGTCTCCTCAGTTCGTGCTTGTCTTTTGAATGATGCTTGAGTAAAGCAGCGTTGAAAGACGGCCTGATTATTTATTGTGGCGTGTTTTATGGACCCGTCAGTTATTCACACTACACAACGTCGGCTGGAGTATGACTGGTAATTTGGTAAGGATTTGGAAGGAAACAACCATGGCCGGAATATTACTACAGCATTTTTTTTGGAGGAACAGAAAAATCACGCGAAAATCTCATCTGAAATAATCTACTTCCTGGCGGAGATTCGAAATGGGCACCTCCTGAATACAAGTCTAAGGACTTACCGCTGCGCCGACCTGCTTAGTATGATTGATTATGATTGATAAATTCAAGATAATGTTTATTATTAAGGGTGTATTCAGCTATTAACAACAATGTTCACCTGCAGAAATTATACAGCATCGAATTAAATCGTAGCTAAATGGATTATGAGTACGCGAAATTTTAATGCAAGAAGCCTCTCATGAAGGCTAACCGGTTACGAGGCTGCTGTTTGAAAGCTATCTCCACAGTATAATTTTATAGCCTTACCTCTACGTCGGTCTGCATAATATAAAAAATGTGGACGTTGCTGTTTTTCGTCACTTAGCATCCGACTTTCCCTTTTGTTCCTCTTTCTTTTCCACAGAGATAATTGTACTATATTTTTTTATGGTCGATTAATTTATTACTTACTTAAATTAAGACAATGGTGTATCTAGGCAAAACTGGAAGGATGACACTAATCTGGATTCTAAAGGAATTAGCTGCGAATTTGGTGGCATGTTAAAATGTTTCTTCAAGGGTTCCAGTAATGAGTAAATAAAAATTCGTGAATGGAGCTCTGGATCTCACAAAGGCTATGCATTTCTTGCTTAGCAGAGCAAACATCAATATTTAAAGACATCAAATTAATCAGTATAGTGTCCACGAAGTCCTTGAGATGTTAGGAGATTTAATAACTCAAGAACCATAATGAATACGACGACACTATTTTTGTCAGATTCATTAAATCAAAGAGTTCGTGCCAGTTATCACAAAAGTTTGACATGTCACATAAATGGCGCCCAGACAGTTTGAGAAATGTTCCAAATGCTTGTCAGACGAGGCTTAGAATTTCCGGAGTCCCGCTGACAATGGCATCATTAATACTGTCACGAAGATTGTCAAGATTACGAACAGCAGCTACAAACACACCAACAGACTGTTCAGGGGTGTGAAATTGTGTGAGAGTGGTGACCACCCTATCAGAGAGCTGCAGACTCCGATCAGCGAATTTATGAGCAGGGGATTGTCTAATAAACATTGAATGGGGCTCCAACCTACTCAACTCTTGGCTAAAATATACAGATTGAACAGCTATAAATTTGTCCAACTTCTACTCAAAGGGCAGATGCCTGCATTGTGTGTCAGTACACAAATGTATAATTTCGGGCTATTTTAAAATTCTCATATTTTATTTGCATTCGCGCAAATATTTCTTCATCTCAAAACCACTCAGCTGAGGTAGGCAATATCACTGTATGTGAGGTTTACCATTTCTGTGTCGAAATCGCTGCCCATGCCGTAGGTCTAAACAGTGACATGCGACCTTCAACGATCTACAACATTCTCGTGTAAAAATTCCTTCTTTTTCCTTGCTACTTCTTGTACGAGATGGGGGGGGGGGGCATGAATGTCCATGATTCCTTTCTAACTGACTTTATTGCACTCTTGACAAAGGATTCCTGTAACTCAGGCACCTTCTCATCTAACAATGAATATAATCCAATACATTTCCTACCCAAAAGGAAGTGTTTTCTTGGATTCTAGCAAATTCAGTCAAATTGTGTTTCTGATAAATTCGACCGTAACTTTGCTGCACGGTGACACGAGACTCAACATATTAATAAAGACGATGGATTTTATCTTTAACAACAAACACTTTCGGAAGAGATGAACATAACATTTAGCGTGTGTGGGACATAAGAGAAGTTCATACAAAATTTTCATCAGAGGATCTGAAGGGAGGAAAATTTTCGCAAGACCTAATCGTAGATGGTAAGATAATATTAAAGTGGATCTTATAAAATAAACTTGGTTGAAACTGGATTAACGTTTTGGCGCCGGAATTATTTTTTAATTTTAGCACACCTGTATATAAAATGTGAATAGTACAGGAACCAAATACGTTAGAATTATGAAACAAACTACATTTTGAAGAGAAAAAAACGGAGCGTATACACCATGTTTAAAATATTCGGTACCTATATTTGTTGAATAAATATATAAAATGCAACTTTGGAGGTTAGCAGTGCGGTACGTCAACTATAGTTGACGTTAGGCGTCTAAAGGTTAATCTAGCTCAGGATACGGTCCACTAACTGCTTCTTTTGGACACAGGAAAGACATGTCGAATTCCATAAAAGAAGGAAGTGCTTGACTGGATGAGCTCCACTCCATTCAGACAGTACCCACTTGTCTGATGATACAAGGAATACACAAAACACAAATTTTTACCTAATCGTCAAATAGAAGCAGTGTTTGCTTATGGGTGGTTTACATGTAATTGGCGTCGCCGAAATTCGTAATATACCATCAACTTCGTCAACACTTCGCAGTACATATCGAGAAAAACTTTTTCTCTCTCATTTAACAATTAGAAGGCGAAAATTAATCTCAGTTACCCATAAATATTCATTTCTTACTTCACAGACAACACAGTTTGCTTTCATTACAAAGATGAATCAGTTAATGCTGCATAGGGAAATAGCGGCTGTTTACTGCGATAACTATAAGGAACACACATACACACACAAAATATATATTCTGTGTTGTGAAAATTCCGAAATGTGTTAATCCTGATGGTAAACGTAGTAGCCATTAGGTTTTATAATTTTACATAGACGGGCAGGTACTTTTTTTTCTCATATATTTTAAAAGTCTGCAAACTTGAGGATTCCGCTTTTTTTTTGGGATATGACCCTAGGTCACGAAATGATCGGATCCCAAAATTTAAAGGGATATACAGTTCCATTTCCAGGGTCAGTAAGTCCGAGAAGTACTGATCCTGGAAGATGAGGGAAGTTCCTTTCTTTGATATGTCTGGAACGGATTATCCAGTGACGCGGCGTCATATCCCAGACGAACGGAATCGTCAGCTTTACCGCTGCGAAAACCTCGAAACACGCACACCCAAATCTTCATGAAATCAACAATCAGAAGATAGACTAGCACCTGAGGATCTAAGTGTAAGCAACTTACGTTACATCCAAAGCTGTTACGACTTTTAATTTTTGTCTAGTGGAGGAAGTGTCCATGAGAAAATCTGCGAGGTTAGCTTCTGATGTCACTCGAAATACATGGGCTTTGTAAGTATAATTGGTGATTCTGTAAGAACTTTGTTTTACGTACTGCGCCACACATTTATACAGCATCCACATATTACATAGTGATTATTGGATTGTTCTGTGGCCTTCGTTTTCCATAAACGGTCCAGCCAAGGTCGATTTCAAGAATACTGCTATTAAGAACGTTGATCATCCAGACGATCCAAAAATGGTACGTCATTATTGCGTCTTATTCTCTATAATTGTAACATCACGAGATGGTTAGATGTTTGCAAGAACGTTTTGTTTATATTTTCTGTCAATTTGTTTGTGTCACTACACGCCTATATAGTACTATATAAAGTGGAAATTCGTCGTTTCTAATTTCGTCATTAACAATATTCGAACCGTTGTAAAGTCTGAAGATGTGAGCACAAGAGTAAAGAAGAGACACTTGATCAACTTAGGAAAATAATAAATTGAAATAAAAGCTCATTAAACTGTTAGTCCCTGCAATCTTATCAGTCCATTTGCTTTGTACAGTATTAAACACTCCCATATTAGACATGTCGCCAGCAATGAAATAACTCAGCCGTTCTTCATATTGGTGTAAAATGAGTCTCTTGGAGAACAAATTACGAATTACAAAACTTCTAAAACCAGATACCTGAGAACGGACTAATACCTAACTAGCTGCATGAACCAAACACCTCTTGAGAACCAAACAGTTTCTCATGTACTAAAGAAATTGCCCACCTCTTACAGACGCCGGAAGTTCAATACTGTATTCACAGCAGCCTGACACTTGAGCCTCTCTTGAGCCAGACGAATCCAGCCCACGACTTCCCGCACCAGTTCCGTCAAATCCTCTTCAATAGGTTCCTCTCACACAAGCCTCTGTCTTCCACGGTTTCTCTTTCCCACAGTGTCTCCACCATAACCTTACTTACTCCATGGAGCAGTCCTTCTTGAGAAGCTAACCGGTTTTCACCATAATCGTAACCATAGCCTCTTCTCTGCTATGCATGCAACATGTCTTACTTCTCTTCCATGAATGCGACATGTCCCACCCATCTCATCGTTCTTGATTGGATCACCCCAGTAACATGTGGCGAGGAATAAACACCATGAAGCTTCTCAATATGCAATTCTCTCCGGCCGCCTCCTCTGACTTCCTTCCTCATAAATCCAAATATATTCCTCAGCCCCTCTTTTCGAAATCATTCAGTCAGTTCTTAATATGAGAAATTCAGTTTCAAGTCAGAAAAACAAGGCACAGTTACAGTTCTGTATATTTTAATCTGTATGCCTAACAAGGGAAAGAGGATAATTTAGGATAATACATACCTTAGTCAGAAATGTAATAATAGGGTTACGAAGAAACTGGATATGTAGCTCAAAGGCAAAGATAGGAAATTCAGACAGGACTTTTTTGCGGAAGCAACTGTGAATGCGATCACATGTTCTGGCAATAAATGTAAGAATTACACTAAGGTGGTTCTGGGGGAACTAGGTTTTTAGGATGGGTGGCAGATAGTACTGGCTCAGGACCATGCTATTAATAGTAACCTACATTTCTTTTTCTACTTTTATTATTATCATAATTACTAATTATCGTCGACGTAATCGTCATGTTTCTTATGAACGGTTTAAACAGACACGCAGGCGGTTTGCACATCGAGGAGCGATGGTGGGCAGTGGGGACGAAAACCGGTGAACAATTTTGTTACCTGTTTCCGTCAAGTCCAGTCCAAGTCCTTTAAAATTCGTACTTTTAAATGTCATATCCATGAAACAGAGGTTAGACAGTATTTCTATACACAGATAAATGTTACCTTGGTTTGGCTGTGTAATATGCAAAGTGAATCACTTTCAGGTTGGACGCAAGTTACAAGCGTCAGGTTTCAGCCATATTTCCTACAACTGCACTTAGGCTACAGCTGTTTCCTACAAAGTAGCTAGGCCGTCAACATTTTTAAATGTGTAATTACAACAGCTGGGGACCGCGGTAGCACAGTGGTTAAGGTGCTGTGCTACAGGTCGCTGGTTCGATTCCAGATGGTGTCATTGGAATTTTTCATTGACATAATCTTTCCGATCGCACCATGGTCCTGGGGTCGACTCAGCCTCTAACAGAAATGAGTACCAGGAGTATTTCCTGGGGGTAAAAGCGTCCGGTGCGTAAGGCTGACAACTTCACCACCTTCCTGGGCCATTGGCACGTAATCTGGGAACCTTAACTTCCTGGGACCCTCTGGGCCACTCCGGGTCTGTAATGGGACTGATTTTTTATTTTTAATTACGGCAGCTTCACGCCTTCTCGATCCATCCCATCAATGCAGTCCCTTTATCTCCTTGCTTTTACGTTGACTGTCTAAATATATTTTCAATGCGGAATTTTCCATTTCTTTCTACACACTGAGGTATAATAGAATGCTTACACAATGGCAATGATATCTAGGTAACCGTAATAGCCGCTAGTTACTTGTTTATGAATATTACTGAGTAGAAACTTTCTCATCTTAAATTCCGTATTAAGCCCACAAACAAATGGTATCCAATTTCCATAACGTCAGGGCATGACTATAACATATGAGTTTAGTCAGGATATACAAGAGCCTTCAAGACCAATACACATTAAGTACAGGCTTATAAATATAAGAGAAGTCTTCAAATGTAAATAACAGACATTATTTTGTCATCAATCTTTCCCCCTTAGACAAATCTCTCTAACACGGTTACCTTGCATGGCTGTCTAGCAACTATGAAACAAGAGCTGAAAAATATCTTTGGAGTTGTTTTTAAGTAAGCTCTCGTCTCTTCTATTCTGAGATCAGAGGTTACGGTGAGTTAAGTACAGAGTTTTGGAGGACAGAGTAATAAATTTGCCTCGTTTTTTTTGAACAGGGGGAAAAAGTCTGAATGGGAGTATTCTCTTCCGATATTTCCTATACGCTTATGTAAATGACAATAAACTTCGGATAGGCTACATCTTTGCCTTTTATTACCTACTCTGTAGACCCCACCAGATTTACAGTCTCCATCACTCTTCTGTGCCACGAATGTGAGAGATAAGCTTCAGGGCTATAAACGAGAACGGAGCGTGAAACACCAAGACCGAAGAAGCAGCAAAAAACAGCACGTGGTACTTAATGTTAGAAGAACGCTACTCAATTTCATGAGGTGTTGTGTTTCGTGTATGACGCCGAATTCGCCACAAATCGAGGTATGATTATCTCGTTTAGTTTTAATGATTTTTCGTATTCCTGTTATGTTTTATACACTTAGTATGGCGTGTCGCGGAATTACGTAAAACTGTCTATGGGTAGTGAAAGGACTGATGAGTTTGAGATGAAAAGAGAATGATGTATGCCGAAAGATAATGAGAATTAGAAACTACGAATTCAACTGACATAATCCATAATAGTGAAGTAAGTTCTGTACTTCGAGGGAAGCCAAAGGGCAGAAAAAAGGGGCAGCTCCAAACATAGAAAGGGGCTGAGGTTATGCACTAGATATTAGAACTGATCATACACATCAGGGCGAAAACCAGAGCGGCTCAAAAATTTTCCAAAATTATAAGTAGACACCCAAATATGCTGCTAGGCGCCAGGAAGATTACGTACAAGTTCCGTACTGAGGGCTCAAATATACTAGGGCCCACCGTGCAAAATTTAACGGCCCATACCACTGGTTCCTGCGATTTGTGCACTCCTGCGGTGACAGACGGTTACCGGCCGTATTTTTCTAGGGATTAAAGCGCCCGGAACGTGAAGCTGACAACCAAATTTCAGTTAGAGCCTAGTGGAGATACATCGTAGTATCCTCCAACCGCCTTAATGGCACTCTGCTTAAGTACCAGCAAAATTTACCGTTCTTTATCGCCATCATCTGCACGGGTTAGGGCTGCACATGTCAGGATCCGCCGTCCTGATCTCGCTCTATTTATTCCCCTTTGTGTATAAGTTAAACTTTTTAGGGCTGAGTCCAGGTTCCACCCCGCAAAACATGGCACATCCATTCAGACCTAGATCTTAGGATTCTAACATTCAAATTAAAATTTCCAGATTACCTGGAATTATTTGATTCTTAAGTTTATTTTCGTTCTCTGAAACCTATTCCAGTCTCTTCGACGAATTAACTCGCATTCTTGCCTTAGGTTTCTTCATTTTCAGTACTCGGCACGGCCAAACAGAAAAGGCGTATATTTCGTTGCCAGTCTTGTGTAATGTCTGACAGTGTGCAACATTTGGAAGTGAAACCAAGCAGTGGTCATTCCTAACAGATATATTGAGGGATAATTTTGTTTGTTTTTTTTTTTAATTTTACGGCAAAATTCTCTCTCATCTCATTTTAGTATATAGTTTGAACAGTTGTAAAAGCCAGACGCCAAAATCTTCCTTTCCTTTCTTAGGCAGTTCACGTTACAAATAAGGTATACATGTCTGGACTGTTTCGCTTTGCTAATCATGTGGCCCATTGGCAAGCAGGCCTGATTAATGCAAAGAAATTTTGGTGCAGTAAAAGCACTGAGCTTCGTGATTAGCAGCAAAACTAACAATTTAGCAGGAGAGATAATGCATGTTGGAGTTAGTTAGTTACGAATTTTATTATAGTAGGGCCAAAAGCTGTCATGGGTGTGGTTAATGTTGCACTATTACAGTTATTATTAATGTTAATGTTACACTATTACAGTTATTATTAATGTTAATGTTGCACTATTACAGTTATTATTAATGTTAATGTTGCACTATTACAGTTATTA
>Ga0136643_10009907_pt1 | contig 14036 bp, 12 predicted proteins | sample TergutLab28metaG_FD_96883 | JGI IMG/M metagenome (GOLD analysis project Ga0136643, IMG submission 96883) | Labiotermes labralis P1 segment gut microbial communities from Petit-Saut dam, French Guiana - Lab288 P1 (version 3) (version 3) | ecosystem: Host-associated > Arthropoda: Insects >... | reverse complement strand
TAGGCCTGTCGCGGGGTCACTACTTCTAGCTACCCTCTGTGCCAGCACAGGCATGTCGCGGGGTCACTACTTCTAGCTACCCTCTGTGCCAGCACAGGCATGTCGCGGGGTCACTACTTCTAGCTACCCTCTGTGCCAGCACAGGCATATCTACCTTTATATTTTCGTGCAAAAAAAATCGGAAAGTTCAAGCATTAAGAACAAATACTAACTTTATTCTTTAAATATTAAGACATTTCACATGGCAAAGAGGCCACAAGGTATATTTTAATGCACAACTGTATGTCTCACTTCAGCATTAAAGACTTCAATCTTTTAATCTCTGTAAATTACACGCCCGTTTTGTAACCCCACACGCAAATACACCAGCTCATTCGCACTCAGCGTAACATCCGACGAAATAGAAAGACCAGTAGAAAAACTTATCCTTATTTTATCTTGGCTCGTATTTAAACTTCACAAGTGTACTTGTACGTACGAGTGACTAGCAGAAAGTAAGATACGCCAAAGACACACACGTATTTTATTTGTATGCGTGTTTATATACACAAATATATGACCAAGGCATTTTACGCAAGAATGGAATATTACTGACCAAAACAAAAAACAGTTCCACCGCTTATCTACTGGACAGTAAAATAAGGTATAAGTACACCAATCACGTAGAGTTCAGTCCAAGAAAACTGGACTGCTTGACCCTTGAAGATTGGACCTATAGGATGTCCCGAAACGTCGGTACCTAACTGCCAATAAAAGCTGCGTAGCATGCCAGTAGAGCGAAGACGTCATATGTACCGCGTCGGAAGGCAGAACTCATGCAATATACTTTCTTTACCTTAAAGCGTCGAAATATCCTAGCAGAATGAAATCCCCAGCTACGTCGGTGCGAAAGCCTCAAAACTAGCAAAAGAGGCTAAGACGGAGGCTACTTACTCGCACGCGACAGTCGATGCCAGCAAACTTTGTAGCTCTGAATGGTATATGGGTACCATTCGGTATCGGGTCCAACAGTTTTGAATGTAGACTCGTATGTGAAGAGAAGTTTAAGTGTCATGCAACAGTTCTGGCAGTTTGTCTCCGTCCTCTCACGGGTGCGATCCCAGGCCGGTCTATGTGGATTTGTGGTGGACAAAGTGGTACTGGAATAGGATTTACTCGAAGAACTTCGACCTTCCCCTGTCACTATCACTCGACCTACGCTCCATACTCAGTCATTCGTCTATCACCGACGCTATACTGACAACTGACAGCGTCGTTAAATTACATTTTGAAAACGGGACGCTTAAAGTTACCGATATTCGTAAATGTTCCTAAGATATAATTGGTGGGAGTGTTTTTCTAATGATATGACGAATGACATAGTATCGTAGACTTATCTTAGCAATTGACAAACTTTATGCATAAATTCTTTTTTATAATAAGTTTATTATATTCCTGTACATGTTACGAGCACTATGTGCTCATCATCAGGAGGTCAAATTGTATTATACAGCATCTGGTATCGTCACACTCTGTAGGTGGCCGTCCGGTGTGCAGGTTGAGAGAGGACTCAAGAGTTCTCTCTCAACCTGCACACCGGACGAAGTGTGACGATACCAGATGCTGTATAATACAATTTGACCTCCTGATGATGAGCACAGCAGTGCTCGTAACATGTAGAGGAATTTAATAAACTTATTATAAAACAAGAATTTGTGCATTAAGTTGGTCAATCGCTAAGATTATACTGAGATGCTGCGCGGTCAGCAAAACATCAAAATAGTATCATGGATTCAGAGTTAAAACTTTACAAACATTATCGCGGTTTTTTTTTTGTTTCGTCGTAAAAAACTGATAGGACAGAAAGTGTAGTCATCGTTAAGACTGGTTCGTAGTTATAACGTTTTCTATCAAAGTGAATATTTAACAATACAAACAAGAGATTTTTTCTCATCCTATTTAATGTTACATTCACTGTGCACCAATTTTACGTCGCAGTTGTTAGTCTAGGAACACTGCTTCGTCTTCGGTAGAGTTCGTTTTAAAAAAATATTTATCTGAAAGCGGCTGTACTGCCAGATGGTGTTTATTGTGATTCCCAGTCCTTATAGACAAGTTATTAAATGGTAGTATTAACCAAAATTAGCTCATGACCACTTCTTTCCACAACCTTTCAATGCCGAAACTTACATTCGGCCCTATGTAAAATGAGCTACTGGCAACAGTGTTTGATAAACCAGTAATAAGATAAAGGTGATTCTATGCTTAAGCATCACGCCATAAAGGTGTACGGGTGAAGGAAGGTATAGCACCACGTATTCTTAACTTTTGCACCGGACGGAAATGCGTGGTCAACTTCACACGCTCCGGCCACTTTACTTACGGGAAAGAGCGAAAGGCTAACTTTGGCTGGGTATGCTAGGTATGCTCCATGTTCGGTCGGGAGGCTTTGGAGACGAGAAAGCCCTCTGCCCCTAATAGGTAATCGAAACCCAGCTCCCTGATCGCCTGGCTTAATCACCAAACAGACTGAGACTAAATACATAAATCAATGCATACATGCATTAAATAAACACTACTTCTACCAATAAAAATATCTGGTAGCTTCAAAATGTTTCCGGAATCGCTTTATTTCTGAGAAATGCATACAATCGTTTAAGCTACATTTCCTTCAAAATAGACTCCTTGTGCAACGATACACTTATGCCAGCGATTGTAAAAGTGCTGGAAACATTGCTGGAAGTCATTTTGTAAAAGTCTTTTCAGCTCTCCCGCCGCATTCTTAATGACGTCAGTAGCATCACAAAAGCGCCTTCCCTTCACTGCTGATTTTATCGAGGAAGCAGGTAAAAATCAGCTTAAACCAGGTTGGGAGAGTATGGGAGAGGTTCCAGTGCCGTCACATCGTTAATGGCTAAGAAATTTTTGACCAAAACCAGCCGGTATGCTTCAGCATTGTCATAAAGGAGAAACCAACTGTTGGTTCCCCATTTTTTCGGGGTATTTCCTTCTGACCACATCCCTAACGCGGCGAAGGACATCAATGTCAAATTATGAGACAGAAATTTCCTTCAAGCAGCAATCCCAGTAAATTATACCAGTGAATTCCGAGAACTATTTGAAGCTACTGCGTGTACACTGCAATTTAAATCTCTGGTTTAAAACTAGACCAATGGTTCTAAAGTTAAAAAACAATAAAACACAATGGACGACCTCTATGAATAGTTTATTTTCGAAATACGTTCTCAAAAATAAAATGGATTAAGATAAGTATTTCGCTGTACAGGATACAGGCTTCCCCTTCCACAATGTATCGCACGCATACCGCGATGCTGTTTTAATTACCGCTCCACTAAGAAGCCTGCCTCGTCTTTCACAGCACGAACACTAACGGGAAATTTTCCTTGGGCAGAGAGTCAAGACACTGAGGCATCCTGACAGATGTGATCCGTTTGTTCCTGCATTCTGCACAACATGACTGATGCCCCACGTTTCCACTTAGGTATATACTGTGCTTTGCCTAGTTTCTTCCGAATCTTTAAAACGCTTAAAATTCTCGCCATATTCTTGCTATGTTTCATAAACAGCGTCACGTTTATCGCCTGACTGCTGGTGATATCTACGCTGCATATCGACAGGAGATTCTGCTTTCTTGAAGTGCTCATTCCGGCTATGAAAAGCAGTCTCTGTTCTACAGGAAACCTGGTGGTGTCAGAACAGTGAAATATGAGTAGATTCACGGGCTCGGTATGTGGCTAGGAAGGGTGGGAACAAGATTCTATATACATATTTTCTGTGGAATCTTTACAAATTGACCACTTGGATAACTGAGAATGAAGTTACAAGATATCGTACGGGTTGATCTTAGTTACACAGGCTATTGGACAGACATATGGAACGAACTAAGAATCGTGTCGTTTGTTTTTAGTGATACTTAATCTACCGATCCTGCTGGCACAGTGTTTTGGCCAACCAGAAATATGGGCTGGAAAACACGTTTTACGAATAACAACACACACACACACACGTGGGCGCGCGCGCGCAAGCAAGCAAAAGTAAGTGCCTTTTTATTTATATGCATTTATTCCAGTGGTGCTGCGGCCCAATGCGGTCCATGGCCTCTTCATTCTTGAGGTTTCTAGACCACACACAACGACGCACCACAGTCGGTGGGACTCCTCTGGACGGGTGATCAGATCGTCGCAGATACCTCTACGTAACAACACACAACACTCACAACAGACATACATCCTCGCCCCCGGCGGGATTTGAACCCTCAATCCCAACAGGCGAGCGGCCGAAGACCCACGCTTTAGGCCGCGCGGCCACTGGGACTGGTCATTTATATATATATATATATATATAAGGTAAAGGTAAAGTGCACCCTTGTACAGGCACTGAGGCTCTGTACAGGCCGTACGGCCCATAGGGGGAGTACGGGTATAGCTCTACTCTTTCCACAAGTACATATTTATTGATAAAACTTGCCTGGTGATACAGGCCAACGACAAGGACCAAGCGAGGACAACATATTGCTCTACCAAACTTCAAATGTGGTATATCCCTCGTATATATCTAGCCCTGTATCAGTTCACTTCGCTACTATGGTTCGTAGAAAAATTCGGCTATGGTAAGAACAATTGGGATCAGAAAATTTCTCATGCGTCATCAAATTCGGACCGGCTCTGAGTCCCAATCAGTCGCCTACCAATCGTCACTAGTCATAGGATCATGCTTGGGGAAATAATGATCTATAATACAGGAAAGTGAAAGGAAGTGCTTCCTCGAACTGCTGGGTACAATATTTGGGTTCAACTTGTGGCAGTTCCGGCTGATAATTAAGAGGGAGATGGTCAGTACGTTCAATATGGCACAAATTATTTCAAGGCAGTTAATTACGTGTACTAAATTACTGTTGGAAAGTAGGTCCAGGTGAATAGACGATCTCATAGGAATGTTCGCCACAAATACATCAAAAGGAAAAAAAGGTTAAACTTCTAAGGAAAAAAAAAGTTCGTTTTACGAGCCTGAGTACCCAACTGACTGATTAATGCCCAACAGGCAAAACAAATTTACCACTTAAAAAATGTACTCCCTATAATGAACCAGGACGATCCGAAACATGTATGACTTTAATGTTTCTAAAAATATTATTGTGAAACTAATAATAATGTGCATTTGTTGGTCAAAACTGTAGATTTTGATTTAGGTGTAAACTTTCTGGCTAGGAGCTGACGAAGGATGTTGGCTACGTAGCACACTGCAGTGTCGCTAGCACTTCACACTTGCATTCGTACGGGCAGTATGGATGTAGCCACCAACGTAGCGGCCGGATTACCAATTACCCTGTCAGAGGTTCGTCACGATTCTTTTCAGTTTCTCCAGACAAATGTCGGGCAAGTAACCCCACAATCTGTCTTAAGAATCTAAGCCATGCTCCGCCAATCAATAATTCTTCTTCTTGTACGGGGCCCGAAGTTTCACTGCCGTTTCCACAAAATCCTGCTTGGACCTTACTCGGAGTCAGCAGAAGCCATTCAACAACCTCAGACCATTTACTCTTTAATACCTAGTTTAATATGAATATTCAATCTAACCCAGGAGTCTCAGCAAGTTTATTCTCTCCATGTTTAACAACTAAAATTTTGTAAGCAATTCTGATCTCCCAGAGTGTTATTTTCCAGTTCTTTAATTTGGCCACCTTACAATATTTTGCGATGGGTATAAATTATGAAATCCCTCTAACAGATACAATGAGAGTTTCTTGAAATATACAAAATCTCCTCACAGATCCTTACCCACTCACAGTTTAAGAACACCGATTCCAAATCATTCGACTTTATACAAAATATGCAGTTGAAACAGCGTCGTTAAATCACCAAGAACCATAAGCACTCCACACACATCACAACTGAGATGGAGTCCTCCTGTGGTCTGAGTCCTTTTTTGGGCTGACAAGCATTCACGACAAATTCCGGCCTTAAAATCTTCATGTCCATTAAGCATGCTGAACATGAAAGACCTGTTCGTCATTCATTTGTTTTAAAGTTACATATTTGATTTGTTCAGAGCACAGAGTTCTTGCTGACTTTCTTATTGCGTATATAGGCTGCTTCATTATAACCGGTTGGTAACAGCGTGTATATTTTGAATGCAAATTACATATGGCTCGTGTACAGACATGAAAACATGCATAAGAGCAAATGCTTGTGTGTAATGCACCTCAGCCACTGCTGCAGTAATAAACATTCACGTCCTCCCTAAACAGTTTCATGCTGCTCATAAAATTTTCTATTGTTATAAGACCCGAATATCCATCAACATAACAAAAACAACAACCATTTTATCTTCTTCTTGGACTACTTGAACCCTGAAAATGGAGGCAAGAGACTTCCTCGAAACCTTGGTAATTATTTACCCATCAACATGATGTCATAATCCAGAAGACTATAATATCCTTTCAATTTGCCCCGAGTCATTTCAATCCCTTCGAAGACTCTAAATAATCTCTCACGATGCCACCCTTCATCCCATTCCTCCTGGTATCCCAGTTCGTCGTTTCTCTTAGCATCTCGATTCTACATTTTATTCGATCTCCTGTTGTTTCAAATTTTCCAGAAATGCAGCTCTTTGCCTCATGCAGGCTCTCTGTCTGCGTATCTATCTGTCCATAAACAAAAAATCTAGACCTCCTCCCCCCCCCCCCCAAAAAAAAAAAAATCTAACTCATTCCTTCATTTTCGATTTACTTCACCATTCTTTGTTAACAGCTTCTCAGTATACCAAGCAAAGACGAAAACATTTTGACTCTGCTTCTTAAGTCGCCAAGTGACGAAGAGTTAAAGGAGAAAAAGAGGCAAATTTCTTGTTTATTACAGCCTCAACAACACGCACAGATCAGTACCAGCTTCACGCTCCGGCCGCTTTACTCTCAGTACTCATCTAATATGATCTTAACAGGCGTGGCGAACTCACACATCTTTGCCCCCACCGACGACTGAAACCCGGTCACTTTACTGACTGTACTTCGCAGCATTACAACAAAGGTAAAATTGCCCACGCCATTATGGCATATAGGGGGAATAGACGTATAGCTCCACTCATTCTTAACGTCGGCACTAGACGGAGGTGGGTGTTTTACTTCACTTACCGGCCGCTTTACTCCCAGGTAAGAATCCCAGTACCCATCGAATAGTAGGCTGTGCGGGCCTCACAGCCTTTCTGGGCGTTTAGAAGAAGAGCTAAATCTCTTGCCCCTAACGGGTTTCGAAAGCCGGACCGTCTAGCCCATAGCCTAGTCACGATACAGAGTAGGCTACACGAACTCCTTCAGCTTCACAGATTTTTATTATTACATGTAGTTAATTTCGCAAGTACCCAATTTCCTACTACATATCTGCCGGGCTCACACTTTCTTTTGGGCACTGCGTTCTGCCTTACTGTGGGCGTTGGTGTCGACTGTTCAGTCCATCGGTCGGAACCGCCTTCTTAATTACTAGCGCGTGCCAATTAATTTGCACACCGATTTCAAAGCTTACTGTCTATGAGAAGTGGCAAACATTAATCTCTTCTGCTGTCTTCACAGTGGAGTCGCACAACGAAAGGCTACAGTAACAGAACGGACGTGGTAATGTCGGGTTACTGTTGTTGGCAGATCTGCATGTCAGGTAACTTCAGGATAATTAGGATAATTGCACGTCTCTTGGTTCTGGTTCCTTTATATATGTTCTTCATTTTAATGTAAATCATTAATTATCATTATACAGTCTGTAATTTATACCGTACAAAATGTCTTTCGGATACATCACCAGATTAAACACAACACAAGATGAAACGGGTCTTTCTACTCAGTGACATGCCTCGGAATCAGACCCGGATGTCAGTTATCGTAACTGTGTGAGATCTGGAGTTGTCATGGTGGTGACTACAACAAACATGCAGAATCTTCTCGAATATGGGGCCGTATAGCCTGGCAAAAATTTACACATTTTTTTCGAAAAGACTGCTGACTTAATATTCGTATCAAAATAGCGTCCTTAAGGCGGAGCTTTCAGGTTTCTACGAAATGTCGATAAAGTCCAACCAGATTACATGGCATCAAATTCCAGAAGATAGTATTCGTTGTAATTACTTTATTTGCACGGAGGTCTCTAGACGCATTCCAGACAAGATTCTTCCAAATTCACTCAGTAACCTCCTTACTTACAGCCACTAAACCAGCAAATAATGCAGCGTGCAATGTATAGAAGCCCCTGCAGCGCTCGCGAAATTCGCTATGTTTTGTTAATTAATTAATAGCATAAAATATCCTAGACTATGAGTGGTATGTAAAGATACAGGACACATTAAACTGAATTCATAATGAGCCATAATCCTCTTACACGAACTTGTATATAGTAAATATTATGCTATTCATACTGTGCATGTTCTTACGATCAGTATATTATCCAACAAATGCGCTTCTTAATAAAACACACATGGCACACATAAACTCCTACATGTACATGCCAACCTGCCAATATATTGGCAAGTTGGCATGTACATCTTTGTTGTAATAACTCCCTGAAGATGGCACCTCCGTGTCGAAACATGCAGGAGTTGATGTATGTCGTGTGTTGTACCACGAATTGCATTTGTAGGTTTATATACTCAACGGCTACAGTAATTCAACATCTTGTTTAATAGTATTCGTATTATGATCTCGCTTATTCGCCTGTTTTTGATCTCCTCGCTGCCAAATTCAGACAAACACTGGGGCACGCCCTGTCTACAATCCAACAGATACAGACAGGTTTTGTTCCCAGGATTAAAGCAGCCGAACGGTAAAACTGTCTGACCTCCATATGGTGTCGACACTGACCCTTCAAATTGAAGATGCAGGTGCGTACATGTAGGTCTATAACCACCTTCAGTATTAAGAAACTCTTCATCCGAACATGGGATTTTATTTACGGATTTCGTAAGATTCTAAACAGAAACAGCGACTGATTCTGTCATCAACAGTATACAGTTCATCTTTATAATGAAGGTGCGGTGCACTGTCATTGAGGTAGAAAACCCCTTTAAATACAGCGTGATTCAAAACAATGGACTCAATTTCGTATATCTATATTTCCTGAACTATATAAGATATGTGAATAAGCTACATAGCATTTAAGAGAGAAGATCCTAAATTTTCAAATGCCATCGCTAGAGCGCTCGCGTGTACCGCATAGCCGTGCAGCAGTGTCAGTTGAGAACAAAATGGCTACTATGCAGCAAAGCTTTTTTGCGTTCGTGAGTTCGTTAAAACTGAGTCGGCGACTGCTGTGCAGCTTGCGTTTCGTCTTAGTTTCAACATTCAACCTCCAACGAGGAAGAACATTTGTCGTTGGAATCACCAATTTGAGCAAATAGGCTGTCTGTGTAAAGGCAAAAGCTCCGGCCGGCCACGTGTATCAGAGGAGAACGTGAGACGAATTCAAGAGAGTTTTGAGCGTAGCCCACGCAAGTCAACCCGTAGAGCGAGCAGGGAACTTGGAATGTCGGAACCAACTGTCTGGCGTGTGTTGAGGCTCCGTTTACTGTTCAATTGAGTCCATCTTTTTGAATCACATTGTATTAAGTACATATATTTTGAGCTTCCAAAGATTAAGAATACACACACACACACACACACACATATATATATATATATATATATATATACATACATACCAAAGACTTCCAGTTATTCCTGTTAACAGGCACAGAGAAGGATACTTTGCATGTAATGAACAGTGGCTCAGGCTTTTAAAAACTACTTGAACGGTTACTGTGCTGTTTAACAGAGCCTTAGGCTTGTTTCTTACTTCCACCGTGTCTTTTAAAAATCAGTTAAATATAATTCTCCCATCTATTCGTGGTTAATCCAAGTTATTTCTTCATTTCAGGATTTCCTACCAAAACAAAATACCAAATTTTAATTTTAAGAACACTGTCCAAGCACAATTTAACCGGAGTGTGTTTTGTGCACAACACAATGACATTTAACACGTCACCAAACTTCTCAAGTTTATTTCTGTCCGTAAAACATCTTGCACTTTACCGCTTAGTGTTATTTGTTCAAAGTCTGCCTCCACACATGGTTTCGGATTTGTATGAGCAACCCGTGTGCCGTGTAGCAATGTACCACGCCATAAGACGTGCATATAAAGTACCCCCTGGTCAGTACATAGTAATGGCACAGTGAATTCTGGCGCAATCTGTATATAACACACACACACACACACACACGTTCACTTGTGTGTTGGTGTGCGCGCGCAGTGTTGAAAATCTAAACTCGTACGTAAAAATAAAATTGACACAACCTAAGTCTGATGGCATTCCAACAGATAGCGAGAGTTTAAAGCAAAAAAAAAAAAGAAGGCAATTCTTACTGTCACAAAAGTCAGTTATGCGCAAATGATAACTTGAATGGTTCTCGAAAACCGTGGGAGTGAATTTTGTTGGCGTCTTGAGAGCAGCATAAAGAGTCACAAATAGATGTACTGTAATGCTACAGCGACTTAGCTAAATACTGCCATCGCGAAATGCTGCAATGTCACGTGATAAATTTCTGGTCACTGTAAAATTTATTTGCAAAGAAATGTTCTTGATGTTATTATGCACGACATTTCCACAGAAATATTCTTGTATCCTTGTATTACAGTATCTTCTGAGACAGGCATACACATCCATCCCGACTCCAACCTCTCCCTGTACCTCCGAAATCAAAATTATTTTTACCATTTCAAACACCGACTAGTTATTTCAATCCCTATAACAGAAAACGCCACAAAAGAGTTCATGTGTTTTTAACCATCTCTCGTTACTCTTATGTTCCGCGAAACCCATTAGTGTGCCAAACCACTACTGCTACACTTTGTGTGCTACAAGCAAAATATTCGCACAATATACCCTCGTAAAATATGTTACATGATGTAATTTATACACTTTGCTGCACTTTTTTTTATGGCGCTGCGGTTACCCGTTAGTTACGGATTACTTATACCAGTGACATGAATACCATGGTATCACGTGACCGGCTCATGCCGGACAATTATCCTGCGTGCTTGCCAGCATTCACCTCAGTCATCTTGTGCATGTTAGTGTTACGACAAGGACGCGAATGCTGTGTAGTTCTAATACGTAAAACACTAAGGTGCTTCACACAGTATCAACCCACTGAAGACTAAACTCATTCTATGTCATGTTCAAAAATTCATGTTTACCTCAAAGAGAACACAGTGTGCTCGCATTATAAATATCAATCAATGAATTGTTTGTATGGAAATACTCGCTGTTTGTTGTACTGTTAGAATCATATTACTTACTTACTCCAAGAAGCAGAGTCCCTCTTGAGAAGCTAACCGGTTTTCAGATAGTCAAGAAATTCCCCACACTTAATAGAAACCGAAGGTCCATTACCGCATTCACAAGTGCCCGCGACCTGTCCCTATCCTGAGCCAGATCGATCCAGTCCATGCCCACACATTCCACTTCCTGAAGATCCATCTTAATATTATCCTTCCATCTAAGCCTGGGTCTTCCAGTGGTCTCTTTCCCTCAGGTTTCTTCACCAAAACCCTATATACACCTCTCCTCTCCCCATAAGTGCTACATACCCCGGCCATCTCCAGTTAGAATCATATGGAATACATAAATACGCCGTGGTCAAAATGCAGGACTGTAGTTCTAAGCACAACGGTACATATAGCAATCGCCAGGCTTTAAATGGTTAAAGAGGCTCCTCGTAGGTGTATCAGAGTCCCGAAGGTAGAAGAATGGTTTCGTTGCAAGATGAATACACTCTGTCGATGTTCTACAGACTGAAAATTGATAAAATAATAGAGGGACCGTTGTTGATATTTTTGTAGTGAAGAATTTTAACAAAATTTAAATGTACAATTAACCCAGAATATTCATACATTCACCTAAGATTAATTATTTCATAAAAATTAATTTTACGGAAAGGCCCGTGCTGTCGAAAGTGTTAGTTTCCATCACACGTAGGAATGTCGTGTCCTAACTGTAACAGGCCGTGGGCAGTTATGTATCAGGAGAATCAGGTTCGAAGCGATGTTATGAAGTTCTTTAAATTATTCCCTAAAACTAATTTTATTTTATCATGCGTTTAGCCCACTTTTCTAAGGAAATGACGCGTGTAAGATGATCACATCTCTACCCCGCTTTAAAATTGTGTACAACTTCTCAGGAAACTTGGCATGACCGTTATGCCACTGGAACCCACAACAACCTCGGAATTTCTTGAATTAACAAAATCAATAACAAGAACGTGACACACGCGCGAATTTATGAGGTGGGAAGGACATTGGCGCCACTTAATTGGAAGTCATGAAGTAATGTATGGTAGTGCATGTTCGCAAAAACGCAAATTTCTGTTAGGTTCATTTTTCTCAAAATACAAAATGACTTGGCAAGAGCATGCGAAACTTTCTTTAATTTTTGTTTAATGACGACAACTTAAAAAAAAAAGGCTGCAGTTAGGCAATGAAATCTGTTATTTACTGAGATCATAAGTATACCTGCAGGTTCGTATGAAATATTGTTTATAAGCGTACTCCATGTATTTTACAAACTGTATGTACATTCTTAATTAGTACAAGCATTTGGTGAGCTTCTCCCACGCGTTGCGGGACACGTGTTCCATCTTCAGGAGAACATAATGTCAATTCTCAACATCCAAATGGTACTGCGAAGCTGTTATTTGTAGGTTTCTTGGTCTACATCAGCTTCGTCACTGACGCTGATTATATGTTGAATGTGCAACTGCACTTATTTTAAAAACTTGTGGATACACGATGGTTACAACAATTGTTATCGTTAAACAAGATGTATATACAGTAGAAATTATTAATGTTGTGTTTGTCCGTGGAGGCTTCTTTTGGTGTGGCAATATATGTTCCTTTCGGCAGGACACGTATCAATATCCGAAGTGGACTGGGTGCCTGTGATTGTGATGTGTCTTGTATCGGAGCCAGGAAGACACTGATTTTTGTATCAATTAAGAATGTGCATTTCGTCGGTATAACAAAATGGTGTAGGCTTATACAAAAATGCACGGAATGGACAACTTTAAAATGTTGTTTATAAGTCAAATATTACAATCATGCTGACGATGAAATTCTTTGATATGGCAGGAGACAAATACAACGTAAAATGAATATACATTTTAAATAACATTTTCTTAATAAAAATACCAGAAAACAAAATAACATCCAGTAATGACAGTCTAAACTAAACTAAACTCCGTGGCCTTAGTCCGCACGCGAACTATACCGACAGAGCGGCCGCCGCCGGTCGGCGAAGTTAGTGCCAACTTTTGCGGAGTCAGGCATTAAATATGATGGTAAACTTTGTGAGTTTTCTTCTGAACTACTTGTCTATACATTAAAAAATAGCATAAAACAAACATTAGGCTTCTCAATGACAGCAAAATTAAAGTTCCTGTAGATATGTGTCGCCCTCAGGATGAGGTGGTCAAGAAGAAATAAATTCCAAGCAAATATAAAGTTTATATTTTCTCCTTACGATGATATCTAGTCCAACAGACATATTACTGTTCATGTAGGAATGCCCTAGTCCAAACAGATATATTACTGCAAATGTAGGAATGCTCTCATAAATAATGCAGTACGTCACACTTCATTTGCATAACTGACTGTGTAAACAGGACACTTTGCGGGAGAAAGAAAGCTTCAGAAGGAAAGATAAATGGGCATTTATGTGGAAGTCACTGTGCGGGGCACAAAAATGGCCCAACTGAGCGGCAGGCAATTACTTTAGCTGGTAAGCAATATCAGTCTTAGTACATTTTACGGAAAAAACAGCTCCATAGATGTAGAATAATAAATGTACAATTTATGACAGAAACATGTGTATATATATATATATAGAAACGAATGCATAATGAGGAGGTTGTTTATATTATAATCCACCCGCCATTTCGCTTAGCGGATTTTGATAAAATTACTTATTGCCTTCGGGCGGGCGGGGGGGGGGGGGGGGGGGGGGGGGGGGGGCAAAAAAAAAAAAAT
>Ga0136643_10009904_pt1 | contig 14040 bp, 6 predicted proteins | sample TergutLab28metaG_FD_96883 | JGI IMG/M metagenome (GOLD analysis project Ga0136643, IMG submission 96883) | Labiotermes labralis P1 segment gut microbial communities from Petit-Saut dam, French Guiana - Lab288 P1 (version 3) (version 3) | ecosystem: Host-associated > Arthropoda: Insects >... | reverse complement strand
TCGTTACTATTCCAGTGGCTCCAATTATTACTGGTACAATCGTACATTTCAGGTTCCACATTCGTTGTATCTCTATACACAAACTCTTGTATTTTAACTTATTGTCCGCTTCTTTTTGCACAACATTTCTGTCTGCAGGTATTGCCACATCTATCAGTGTGCATGTTTTCTCTTTTTTGTTTTTAATAATTATATTTGGCCTATTTGCTGTAACTTTTCAGTCTGTGTTTACTACTTGATTCCACAACACTGTGACATCTCCCTGATAACACACACTGGCTTGGGCATGTGTGTGTACCTTTTGTCTGTGTTTTCATTGCCTAAGGCTTTGCATATTGAGTAGTGCAAATGTGTACAAACTTTATCGTGTCTCATTAAATATTCGTTCTTTGACAAAATTGGGCATCCCGAAGTTAAGTGGCCCCTATTTTGGCAAAGAAGGAATTATTATTATTATTATTATTACTTCAATTGAGTTTCCATTCGGTGGCAGTAGTCCTTACACTAGTACAGACAAAACAAATAAGAATAAAGGTCTTAAAAGAAACAATACAAAAACACAGTACAAACAATACAAAACACAGTAAATACAAGTATATATATTACCAAAACACCCACACAATTGTCAAAACACCCACACATACACTTCCCCACACATTGAAAAACAAGTTAAAACAACCACAGTAAAAGATACACACTATATGAAATAGTCACAATACAATAGAGTACCCTCCGTATAAGGTCACCCTAATGTACATCCTACTTTTGTCCAGTAGGAGAGGCAGGTAGGCAGTAGGTGAATACTTGGTCGGTGTCGTAAGTATAGGCCAACCTAGAAGTATAAGTGAGCTGAGTCAGGAGGGCAAAACCGCAACTCTGATTCCTCCAAGCCAACGAATCCAATGCTAAGAGTCGGAAGCCATTACTGACAAGGCCGTCGGCCAGTAAGGTCGTAGCAGACAGGAATTGCTTCTATCGATTGCAAAGTACTGCATTAAAATTGGAACGAAATGGTGATTAGTTCCTAAAACAAGATAGGCTACTGACGTACGTTACCCCACCACCAGGCTACCGGAATGATTGTGCAACTGACGCAGGTTACGACGCCACCTGTCAACTGCCGTCATAGTACGGAGTGTCTCGGGCGTTCGAGGAGTAAATGCTGAAAAATTACACTTAAGTCATTTAATATCGATTCTTAAGACAGTACCACGGCGGACATATTAAATCACCTGAGATATTTTCACTTAAGGAGCGTTGTTTCATTTGTCAACTGATGACGTGAACACTTTACACTTCCCAGAGCGTAATCAAGTACTGCACTCAGAATAACAACACGAATGCCAGCTGTCAAAGCACTTCACAATTCTACACTTTTATAAGTGAGCTATCAGTCACTTTACTATTCAATTACCATCTACAAATTGTCCAGCCTTATTACATTTCCTGTGGTCTATTTTAGTCCAAAATCGACCGTAAAAATAGACAACCTCAAAATTTTGAACAAAATTAATTAATTAATTAACGATCAGAGTGAGATATGAGATTCTTCCAGCTGTGTTACTGAAGTCACAAGTTTTCTGGAATGTTACGTTATCTAAGGACTTCTTAAATTCGAAGATGGCAGCAGTATGTCCCTTCGAAACGCCGGTAACTATTCTCCAGCCGACATGGTGTAAAATCCCAGACGACGTAAATCATCAAAGTCACCAGGGTCTCCAACTTAACCTGAAGGGCCTTAGCGGGAAATAGGAGCTGCATTTTCCTGATTATTTAACCTACCGGACAAAACACGCCAGCGAAGGTATAGTCTCAATTTCCCAAATTTTGCCCATTATTACTTTAAAACCAGTATTTCTGAGTATAAGAACAAGTTAGGAAATGTATGGTAAGAATTCTAGTGTTTTCGCTCCCTTGCTTAACGATAAAAACAAATTCTTAAAATAAAACCAACTAGATGCACTAATTTCTCAAATTTATTTTTGGAATAAAACTCTACATGTTTCGGACAGCTCCTCTGTCCATCATCAGGAGTTTTTCACTGTACACACGGCGATGGTATATGTCATACAGGTTTGCTGACAACTTGCGAGCAGGATCAGGACGGAACTGCAGTTCCGTCCTGATCCTGCTCGCAAGCTGTATGACATATACCATTGCTGTGTGTACAGTGAAAAACTCATGATGGACAGAGGAACTGTCGGAAACATGTAGAGTTTTATTCCAAAAGTAAATTTGAGAAATTGGTGCATCTAGTTGGTTTTATTATAAGAATTTATCACGATGCAGGGTTACCTGAACGTCAAATAGATAAAAATATACTAATATAGAGGAAGAAATAATAAAATTAAATCGAACAAAATTTATATTCTGAAACTGATGTACTCGGCTATTGCTTTCGATTAATTAACTTATCCATCATTATGCCCTTTATACAATACAAATTGTAAGGAAAACATTTTGCTTGCGGTTTGCCTTGTATAAAAGGCCCGATGATGGATCAGTTAATTAATCCAAAACAGGTAGCTTTTACATCAGACTGAGAATAAAAGTTGCGATCGGCCGAGTTTTGTTATTCTTTACTCGAACGAGACGTGACATTATTTTTACGTTCTTTGAACAGTCCATTGCGATATACATGTGCAATAAGAACCAACTAAATGCACACTTTTTTACATGAATGTTTTAATTTAATTATGGTGTCTTCGATATGTTTCGAACATTCAAGAGTTCATCCTCAGGGAGACTTGTACGTGCACTTTGATGGTATTTCTTTCAATGGAAGTTCGAAACATGTCGAAGACACTATAATTAAATTAAAACATTCATGTAAAAAAGTGTGCATTTAGTTGGTTCTTATTACATGTGATATAATGTGATGTGTTCCATTGAGTTTAATACACCGACAGTTAAATATGGCCCTCACTGTTCGCTGCAACCTCTGTTCCACACCTCTCCCCTTCATACAAATACGCGCAAATTACGCTAAAGACCAGCGCCGAAGTATACGAATGTTTACGCGTAAATTGCCCCGAAATATTAATCGATTTTTAACCGCGTATGAAGTAATTAGACGTAAACTTTACATTCTTTGAACCGTGCATCGTGATGCACATACGTCAGACAGACCAACAAGATGCACTTCTTTTTTCATGAATTTATTCCAGTTTTAACTATCCTCTACACGTTTCGAACAAATAATTGTTCATAATCAGGAGGTTATTTCTGTACACGCAGCATACAGTATTTTGCCGTGCATCTACGGGTTTTCTAGTCGCTAAAACGATGTGACTAGAACTAGACACCCCATAGATGCATGGTAAAATACTGTATGCTGCGTGTAGAGAAATAACCTACTGATGATGAACAATTGTTTGTTCGAAACATGTAGAGGATAGTTTAATTAGAATAAATTAACGAGAAAAAGTGTGCATCTTGTTGGTCCTTCCCACGCATAATTAGACGTGCTCGTATTTAAATACAACAGACCAATAACAATTTCAGAAAATCCAGTAACGGTTTTTCAACTGTTACAGGGGTACTGAAGAAAAAGGCGATTAAGACAAAGCTGCAAGTTGCATTGTTCCAACTTTCTGTTGCTGAATATGCCAAGATTCCCAAAACCACTAACGTTTTATCTAACCTGGCAGCTATTTTTCTACCACCATACTCCAATAAGTAAGCGAATAAGCACACACAATATCATGGCACACTTATGATTTACAAGAATCTGCTTCGAATTTCCCACATTTTTCCTCTCTGATCAGAAACAGAATTTCATTCCAGAGAACCTCTCAAAGCCGCTCATCTGCCAATTCCGAGCGACGTGTCTGATCCGGTTACTCTGTCTTCGGCCTTTCAATTTATGTAATTCAGCGAAGCGGAAGCACGAAGCCCAGCTATTAGTAGGAAATTAGGTGTCAAAGTAATGTGATAACTTTACTGACTATTAACTGAATTATCTGACTCAAACCATTAAAACGATTTGATCTGAAAACAAGTTGCTTAGCACGTTGACTTCCCAACATCTGCCGTGGCTTAAACCGATCCACTACTCATGCAGTCCAATTAGGAGACTGGCTAAATGAATCTCAAGCCCCGGTGCAAATAACTTACGCCTTGGTAGGCCCTAATATCGTTTTCGATAAAGTGACAAATCTTAACTTTACACGAGTAAGTTGCCAGCCCTGGAGTTTTGTACACAGCTCATACCGGTCTTACCAGCTTCACGACAGAAATACCACTAGTGTCCCCACCCCCCCCCCCCCCCCCGGGACAAATTCTACTCTCGCTCAAGGTTTGTCGGTTCACAACACACTTTAAATAACCGAAATAACTACCTTCCCTAACGTCTTTCTTATTACTACCTTCGTATCTTCTTTCCAGTTTGCATTTGGCCGATTTCCATGATGCTTCACGCTAAAACTGTTTAAGTACTTCTTGTTTTCGCCTTCCGACTCACACATCCAGCCGATCGTAGCTTCCCAGAATTCACTGCCCTAACAATATGACTCTGCCATCTGTTTCTGTTACCAAATTTCTCCGTAGGGCAATCCAATGTCCCAAATTTCTCACGTAAATACCTTATTTTAAAACATATGAATTTATATCCTAAATCCTAAGATTAAAACCACGCCTAAAAGCCACACAAATACAACCATACATTATTATTATTATTATTATTATTACCTGCAAATTAGTTTGTACCCAGTGGCAGTGTTCTACAATAAAAAAACAGGACAATACAATATAGTACAATAAAATGAAATAAATTAGCACACATTACCCAAAACAATATACTACACTCAAGGCATCCCTCAATACGCAAAATTACAAAAATAAAATAAAATATAAAAAAGCATATTTTACATTTTTAAGACTCAGAAACGAGTAGATAAATAAGTATTAAAAACCACTCGGTATACTAAACAGTTAATAAACCATACTAATACTGCACTCAATTTCACACATTTCACGACGATCTACACCTCACTCCACCTCACTAGCTTAATATACACTTCAAATCCACCCCTTAATTCCCATCCCTTCACCGCATTTAGTTGAACTTCATCCCACTTCAAACTTTCTGCCCTTCACTTCACTTATAACTTTCCTAAACTTCTCCCTGTATATACTCGAATCCCGCACTTCAAATTCCCTTCACTTCACTCCAATTATCACATTTTACTCCCAGTTCCTGTAAATACTCGATTTCCTCCTCACTTCGAATTCCCTTCACTTCACTAACCCTGTTCCTAAAGATCCTCTGTTTAGAGGGAAAAGTCCATAAAGCATTCAAAAGTAGTTTGCTACAGAGCGGGGTGGTCCTATTTACAAAGGAATATTTCCCGACATGCGTACTCTGCCTCCTGTTCCTAATTTTTCAGTCATCATCGACCCTACTCAGATAGTATGGCCTATGTAATCTGTCACCTATAGCCTTCCAATCCGGTTCTCTCCGGAGTACGTTTTGTTGAAAGCACATATGCGTGCTATCTTTCTACACTTCGCCAACGTTTCCGAGTTCGAATCTTTCGTAGATTTGCAAATTTTGGACATGGTCCAACGCTTTTATATGTCCCACCATGAACGGATCCCAGCACGCAGCCCCATACACGAGAATCGGACGCACTAGTGACCTGTAAGCTAAACTTTCCGTACAACTATTTCCTTTTTTGAGAATACGTATTGTGAAAAGAAGTGCCTTCCAGGCTTCTTGCGCCATGCAATTGGTATGATCACTGCGTAGGATTATTCGCAAATATTTGCAGCTGCTCGCTTGTTGAATTACTTGGTCCAGTAGAGGATAATTTAACTGATCCTTCCCCCTGGCTCTCACGAAGCTAACTGCAATACTTCTATCTGGACTTATTTTCACCCCATTTTCCACCGCCCACTCCCCTAGTCTTCCCAGATCTATCTGCAACTTCTCTATGTCATTACTGTTCACTATTTTCCTATGCATTACACATTCATCCGCGAACAATCTAATAGTTGACTCAGTTTTCTTCCAATATCATTTACGTACGCTGGAAACAAAATTGGACCCAATATGCTCAAAAGTGGTACACCCGACGTTGCTCTATCTTCCTCTTATAATTGCCCTCCGCCTTCGACTTTCTGCGTACGACCCAAAAAGAATCCCTTTATACATACGACTACCCTCAGTTCCACGCCTGAGGCTGCAACTTTCGTTAGTAACTGATCATGAGGAACAAAATCAAAAGCCTTCGAAAAATCTCTTATAATAGTATCTAAACAATGTCCTGGAAGACCGAAATTACTTGAATTTCACATAAATATCCCGGCATGAAACCGTGTTGAACCCACCAATAATTTCTATACCAAATTTGCCTTAAATACGATGCTGAAACATGTTCTATTTGCTTGCAAGCCACATGAGGTTAAGCTAACCGGTTTATAATTTGTGACTAGTGTTCGATCACCCCATTTGTAAATAGGAAGCATCGAGGGTCTTTTTCAGTCACTATAGATAGCAGCATTGTTAACTCTTAGGCCCAGTAGTCGCGCAAGGTATGGAACCACTTAAGTTTTAGAATTTCGCCAGAAACGTAGTTCGGCCCTATTGATTTAGTTTTTCCAGTTACTGCCTACCTTGACCTAATGATTTTAGCACACACGGGATTTGCGCTAGAGCACAATTGGGCTTCTTTTCGATTCAGGATTATACATGAAGTCTTTCAGAAATTTTGGGTACGTACAGGTGAGCTGTTTATGTCACGCCCTGACCAGTTTAACCCAGTAGAAGAACCTCTGGGTTCCATAAAACACAGAGAATTTACTGATCAGCAGAAGGAAATGGACTAGGCAATTAGTCGGTCGTCTAGATACTACACTATACATATAATATAACTATATAATTCACGGGACACGAGGTAGCGCAGTTGGTTCAGGAACTGCGCTACGAGTCGGAAAGTCGTTGGTTAGATCCTCCTATGGTGTTATTGGAATTTTTTATTGACATAATCCTACCGGCCGCACTATAGCCCTGGAGTCGACTCAGCCCCTAACAGAAATGGGTAGAAGGAATATTTCCTGGGGAGAAAATGTGACCGGTGGGTAGGGCTGACAACCTTACCACCTGCATGCGCCGACAGTCTAGAAAACTGGCAGTCTCAACCTCCTGGAACCCTATAGGCCTGTAATAGACCTGTACAGGAATTGCTTTACGCTTGCCCACATATAAGGCATATTTTTCAAAACTGTTATTCCCTATGTTTTAAGTTACATACGAACAGGAGAACACTTGAAAAATGTAAAACACGATATTATATTCTTAGTTATACCTTAGGAGAAAAATCAACTTCAAAATTTAAGAAAATGTTGAGCTGTGACAAAGAAGATGTCATCTGGTTTGTGGGATAGGACTTTTGTAAGCTGGTAAAAGAGCTAATGTTTCGGAGGTAAATGGTGCCTCTAATTTCAGGGTGTGTTTGGGGGTCTTAAAATGAAGACAGGAGCCTGTTTTGTAAGAAACACACCCTTTAGGCAAAATACAAATTCCTATATGATAATGCGGGAGCGTTTCAATGGGTTAGGCTACATTAGAAGTCAAACTGAAGCTTGTTACGTCTTCTGAATATACACACACAATGTGAAACCCGTGACCAGAAGCTTTTGTGGACCTTGAAAGTGCCACTTAGCAAAGGGAAATGAAGAATATGTTTGCGCATATTGTAGAGGTCAGAGACGTGGCCGTAACTGACGTTCCTTATGCCTGTCAGATCAAAGTTCGTACAGCATGCAAGACCCGGAACCCCATCAGCAGCAGGTGGCGATGTTCACCGAAATTCAACGGGAGGCCTGACACCTCCTTGTGACCATGTTAGATTCAACGTCGTCCGATGTGAGAGGTGTATTCGATTACAAAGCGTTTCTGAAGCGGTCACTTTGCAATTAAAATAGCAAACTTGTCCGGAACAGAGGAAAGAAATTAAGGCCAACACGTCATATCTTGGAATTGTTTATGGGTCTAGTATGTCTGCTGCTGCTACAATTACTCGAATTGGTGAATTTATAGGTAGAATGATTCGATTATCTGCATCTAGTATTCGAAATGTTCTTGTTTGTTGTTTTTATTGAAGGACTGTTTATGGTCCATTTTATAGAACAACAGTATAAAAATAAAATAACAATAACAATAATAATGGGAAGTAGTAAATTACGATTACACGCGTCAAAGATACTTATTCTTGCAGATAAGACATGTTTTGGCTAATCGTCATCTTCAGGAATCATACTGATATACGTGCGAGTATATGGAAAGACTTACCGATTATCCAGCTTAAAAGTAAATAAAATATAGAAAAAATAAGAACTTGATAGGAATCATACATAATATTACTTGTAAAATACATACACAAAAATTAAAATATTTGTCAGAAAATTATAATAGCTGAGTTGACCCATGAATTTAAGCCTACAGATCGCATCAAATGTTGGTGCACGTGTTAGCATACACTGACAGCCTTGTAGATGTCAATATTTCTGCGCCGAACCTTAATATGAAAGAAGGTAACCTGTCAGTAAACACGTATCTCCTCTCCCATTAAAATCCCATCACTTATTTGAACGTATTATTCACTTAATCCTGTCCCTTCCCTCGTTACAGGCAAGCATTATCGGCACTCAGCGGCTCTGCCACCCAACTGCACTCCTTCTCCCTCAGCACAACTGAATCTTCCTTCGAGCTTTCAGTGCTAATGTGAAACCGATACGTGAACTTCTAAACGCTGAACTACGAAAGAATGAAATATAAAACGCAATTGAGTACAAGGAAATAATGCCTCAATATTTACGACTACTTGTCCAACACGAAAGGTTACTTGAAGCCGGGGAATCCTTAAACAACAGACTTATTTCAGTTCCATAAGACAGTGAAATTCTGTAGGTTACAGTGGAATAAACTTATCATTAGGAAGACAAAAATAATGCACGAAAAGTTCCGGCAGAGAAGGTTTCGATAACGTAGGCCTGGAAGAATAATGTATGCAGTCTAAACTCTTCCCACTACCGTATCTTCTCTTTCCTCCTCTATTCTTATCTTTATTTCACTTCTTTCAGTCATCCTTCTGGGGAGGAGATCCTTGACACGACTCTACGTAAACATGAAACCGGAAGAAATTTGAATGTAATCGAATGCAAGAAGTAAAGTGCGTAATCTGTTAGTGTACAGTACATGTTTATGGGTGCTCTGGAACAGACGTGTAGCATGCAAGTGTAAACCAGAAGTGCCTTCAATAGTGTCTTTGGGGAATATTACTAAATTGAAAATTAAGGCGCAAATGGGAAGACAAATATTTTTTTAAGAAACAAAACAATTAAGCTGTTACATTGTATTATGTCTCGATGCACGTGCTGACAGTCTAGCTACCCCCTTCCTTTGAAGTTATCTGAAAATCAGGCTTAAGAATATATGCATTTTGTATATGGCACATTTAAAATAAAACTACATTTAAACTTTAACTTATGGCCAATCCTATTAATAATGAAGTACGCACTTTATTATTTATAATATTGTTCCTAAGTGAAAGTTAATGTGGTTTTATTTTATGCACGCAATAAGCAAAATGTACATTATCCAAGCCCTATTCATAACAAATGTAGTTCCCCATCCAAAACTCACTTCAAACCTCAATTACTCACAGCTATGAAACAAATTGTAAATTTTTTCCATACTCTAGCCATATCCACAAACATTCGACTACATTTTATTTTGTGGTGTGTAAAGAAACTGTAACTAACGTTAAAATACTCGAATATCTAAGTGTTTTGCTTTAAACTATCAGTATTACCAGATTTACACCATTTAAAACATAGTATTGAAACTTTATATTCACGAGCTAAAATTCTAGTGGCAATAACAGAGCGAACGTGCCAGGTCAAGGAATCGTTTCCCCACTTGTTCCCGTTAAGTACAGCAATCACTGTGCGTCAAAGGAGAAAGACTGCGAGGTGCACACAGAAGAAATAGGAAGGCAGAAGACTGGATGACAAATAACATGAAGCAAGTACACGTGACAACTTTTTTATAATCCTTTTGCTTTCCAAATCAACGAGGCATAAATCTTCAAACAGACTTAAGTACAGTCTTGTACCTAACATGGCATAAGGATGGAATGGTGCAGTTTTAACCTCTTAGTTCACAGCAGTAATTATATGCATCAACTGTTTGACACAGTGGAAGATTACACTGTGCCACATAATGTACTTATGTGTTTCGTGTGTTCTTCACACAATCTGCGATCGCTTACCGAAGCAACATTAATCCTTTAAGCGCGAAACGTCTCTGTCTTATATAAGGACTCAGTCCGCACTGCGCAGTTAACACACACTGTCACTTGCTTTATTATTTCATTATTTACTACTCAACATGTTTCGGATGTTAATACATCCATCCTCAAGGGCTTGCGACTTATTTGATGTGGTGTGGTATCCGTATGCAGGCTTCAGCCTGCATACGGATACCACACCACCCCAGCCAAACCACAACGTAACACCAACACACATGGAACCAGAACAATACAACCCACGAAATAACTCATCAAATAAGTCGCAAGCTCCTGAGGATGGATGTATTAACATCCGAAACATGTTGAGCAGTAACTAATGAAATAATAAAGCAAGTGACATCACTTTGGTCTCTCTTTATTCAACTATCAAGATGATGCACGGTCCAATAAACATAAGACACACTGTCCCATTCATGAAAGTCAGTCAGGCAATGTTGGAGTGGCCAAAAGTCGCTGCTTGAGCCGAGAACCATACAAAATACATAAATGCACGCTGTGGGTAAAAGGTAGAATTTTTTAATATTATGCCTGATGGTACAGAATAAAACCGCTAGCCTTTAAAAGGTTAACCGATTGGTTTTGTATTGAGAAGGATAGTGTTCACCGTGTCCTAGAAAGTGAAGAAAATTTTAATGTGAAGTAGATAAACTTATAGTTCATTCTTAAAAAATATCTAATGTCGTACTTTTATATAATCTAAAAACATCATATAGACTGCTTTCAATAAAACTTTCTCCGGCCAGCAGCCGCAACACTTGATTGAACGGCGAGTAAACTGACGTTTCGAGGACCATCTCTTTCAGGGAAGGTAATCGGAACAATTGTTACTCGCTGTTAAACCACACGAAGCGGCTGATATCCCGAAAAAATAAATTTCTACAATTTTACCCTTCTTAGTACTTTTATCCGAAGGACGAGGGGGCGAATCGTAGTAAACTTCTAACAAACAATCTGTCTCCCACTTCTCTCAACACTTACCCTTTTATGTATTCTTCTACTGTCGTTTCGTAGCTCTGTTTCTTTGTCAGCGGTTTCATGCTTCAAATGGATAATTCGGATCAGACAAATGGCACATCAGATATGTGGATGTTGTATTTAATCCGGATAATAATGAAGTAATCGTATTCACATGTACACATTCGTAATCCATTCTCTGTTGGTGCTGTTGGCTGTTGAACCAAATTAATATCAGGTATATAGATGGCTGTCAGCTGCCATCGATATGTCACTCAAGGGATATTGTTTAGCTGTAATACAAATTCTCTATAGATCTAAACAGTGTACACGTCATACGGCACACGATAAGAATTTAAACAAAACAAATAGCGGTAATGCGGACAAGATAAGGCTTCATGTCCCCAAACTTCTTGATTCAGAAATTTCACCTCGCACGTGAAACAAAGGCGGAAACAAAAACTCACGTACTGGACACTCAGTTCCATGTTGCGCAGTTAAGACATACTACGACGGTATTCTTCCTTCTCCATGCAATTTCGAAAATTAAATTTTCGTACTGGCGCTGTAATTGTATCAAAACACATAACGACGTTCCGGTATATGCATTAAGGCCACAGTACTGGAAGGTCCGCGAAGACCAAGCGGCTTTGTGAAGGTAATCACTGATACAACATACCCCCAGAAATGGTTTGAATCCACAATGTGGCTATTTGAGTCGTTTAACGGAACGTTTGGCTTAGCAAATAACAATCGAAGTACAGTCACATTCCGTGGAATATTGTTCAAATTGACGCAAAGCAGCAGTTCCCATTATTCATGTCCAGTCGCCTTAAGACCACTACTACTGAAAAAATTCGCGAGATGGAGGTTACCGTGTGTTCATACACATATCCCGATGCTTTTCGATCGCAGAAAATAAAAGCCGAACAAAGTTTTGAAATACGAAAGCCACAGTCCGGTGGGTAGCACCGCTGTTTGACGTTCGAGAGGTCCCAGTTCATCCGGAGACGAACACCAGGTTCATTGAGCGAAGTTTTTCGTGGTTTAGAATTGCCCTTTTCTGGGCTGTTACGCAGCAAGCAGTGGTAATTCCTTGCCGACGTTTCGGGACACACTATCGGCCCCATCTTCAAGATTCTTGACCCTTGAAGATGGGACCGATAGGCTCTCCCGAAACGTCGGTAACGAATTACCACTACTAGCAGCGTAATAGCCCAGAAGCGCGCAGTTCTCATTTACTTCGCGGCGGAAGCCTGTTTCGTGGTTATCCTTAAACCTTGGAAGAAAATTTCAGGGTTGTACCTAAAAATTAGGCCACACATTTCCTAACATATAATTAGTTTCATTCAAACATTGCTGTGTTTTGTCTTGGTCTGCGTTACTGACAACATCCTGGAATTACTAGGCCGCATACTAATACATACCGAAAAACAAAACATTTTTCCTTCATTAACTGTCCCTGGACCCAGAACCTTAGAACGTGTTCACCGTTTTCTGATTTGGACATCATAAGACATTGGGGATTATATAAACAAGGGAGTATAGCATATATAAGCAGTTTTAAGCAGGATCATCCAAGCTTTCTTCTCCAAGAGCCACTACTGTTGTGGAATGGTTTGCGGGCCGCGCGTTCAAAAATCACACATGTATTGTACCTAAAGGCTTAAGCTATTGTGTGAATTTATAATGTGTATATTATACACATGTGGTCGCGGGTCGTATAAAACAACCTGGCGGACCGCTTGTTAGACACTCGTAGTTTAAATGTCTTAAAAACGTAAATTACTGGAGGACACCCTGGAAAATATTTTGTAATCAGTACTTCGCCTTCTTCATGGGAGAGACGCTTGGGTTTTGAATACGACACCAGAAAGCAAGGAGCTCCGAAGAAATGCTAAAAGGTCGTGTCGTCAAAGTTGGATGCCGGATGACGGTAAGGAAGAATATCTAAATACCTACAGCTCTCAGTTTGTGCCTACTGTAGCTCTACGTTAGTGCCTATTGTACGACACACGAAATTAAAATATGATTAACCTGCTAACACCGAAATCTAACAATAAGAATCGCCTGCTGTAGCTGGAATATACTCCTCATTTTGCCCCCACAGTACGCTGAACAACTGACGTCTATAACTGACACGAATCGTCCTCACGGGGCGCGGATTATCAGGGGTCAGGCCGGTAGTTGCCGGATTCTGACAGCCGAGACTTGGGTTCCATCCCGGGCCAGTACACAGAAAATTTGTTTTGGACAAAGTGGCGCTGGCACAAGTTTTTCTCCGCGTTCGTCCCTTCACACTGACGGTATCATTCCACCGGTGCTCTGTATGCATTGCAGTTTAATACGCTCTTACTACAAAGAAAAAAGTGTGAAGTCCGCGACTCAAAAGCAAGCAGTTCCTTTAACATGTCGGGAAGTAGTATACAAAAGAAGTGAAGCTGATTGAAACTAAAATACCAAAGTGTTCTATTCATAGCAATGACTATAATAACATTTGTCACATCGCTATTATTTATCGAGTGAAAGTAAACTTCACTGCTGAGGGACAGTTTCAGTTTAAAGCAATTATCGAGTAGGACGATAAAAGGGACACTTGCAAACAAAAAGCCGACTTTATAAAATATGAGCGTTCGTATCAACGTGTGTGTGTGTGTGTGTGTGTATGTGTGTGGGTGTGTGAGGGTGTGTGTGTGGGTGTGTGGTGTGTGTGTTGGTGTGTGTGTGTGTATGTGTGTGTGTGGTGTGTGTATGTGTGTGTGTGTGTGTGGGG
>Ga0136643_10009903_pt1 | contig 14041 bp, 6 predicted proteins | sample TergutLab28metaG_FD_96883 | JGI IMG/M metagenome (GOLD analysis project Ga0136643, IMG submission 96883) | Labiotermes labralis P1 segment gut microbial communities from Petit-Saut dam, French Guiana - Lab288 P1 (version 3) (version 3) | ecosystem: Host-associated > Arthropoda: Insects >... | reverse complement strand
TGGCTTTTAATGTGACTTTAGCAAGGCAAAGAAATATAGCTCCCTGATGATGGTCTTAGGACCGAAACATGTCGGAGCAGTTTTAGTGTTTTAATTTGTAAATTTTATATAAGTGCATTAATTTGTATAATAATTGAGTCCATTCTTAATATTAAGGGAGAAATAATTGAAGCGAATGGAAACTAGATGTATCAATGCCTGTACGGCAGAAGGGTTATGCGTCTTTTTACGTAAAGGGAAGCAGATCCAGCCTCCGAAAAGTCTTGTTCTTTAAAAAATTTTAGACAAACGACAAAGTCAAAAAAGGAGATATTTTTAGCCAGTCATACCATTTCTTCAAAGTCCTATAGGGTTGAATATTTACGATTCTTTAAACACTCACAGTAAGTGAAGTTATGCCAAATTTACACAACTATTTTAAACACAGCAACAACATACAAACTTTACAGTCGAAACCAAACTATTTCTTAGGTCTTCCGTGAACTTATAAACCTCTACCTAGCTACTGCAGGCCATACAAGAGAGTGCAAATTTAATAACCACAGAAGCGACTGGAACAGGTAAATAGCACGTTTTCTAGACGCACGAACACACAGTAGACAGCTACGTGAATAGACTAAGTGCTTTTGTAGAGGATGATAATCGAATGTAGGAAAAATGTAACTTTCTATGCCACTACACGCAGTAAATTTTTAGGCAGTCACGTGGCGTTTAAGAAAGTGTCTGTATGTAACTGCCTTAGGGTTCGTATCTGGGAGATGACTGATGCAAAATAACAATGAAAGGTAACAAATTAATTAGTGTGCCAAAGGGGATTATTAACCAAATATTTAAGGAGGACTAACACAATACGTGTGAACTGTTAACCTAAAATATGTAAAATTTTGATCTAAATTAAATGGATTTTTAATCCAGCCCATGAAGGATTGGTGAAACAAGTCAGGGTACTCTTCACCAAAGACGAGGGGAATGTTAACCCAATATTTTTCGACAATTAACCTAATATTTTTGGGGTTGTTAAACCAACAGAATGCGGACTGTCAATCAAAAACGTTCTTCCAATCTTTAGGAAAGGCTCTTTCTATCTATCAGTGAAAATTCTTGTTGAATATTCCCACAGATACACTCGAAATATATAGGACGTCTCACTCATCTCCAAAGCGTAGTGATATGGTAGATATGAGGTATTAGCATATATGAAACTTAGACAAAATGACATTCGTCATTTAAGTTTATGAACGGATGCTAGTGAAAAACAAAGCTTAGAATCGCAGGATGAATAATCACTATTTTTATTCACCATATCTCTCTTTTGCTGATGTTAGACTGGGGAAAAAAGTCGCGACAATTTGACGTTGATTCGATTTCAAATTCCACGCTGTGACGCTGTAAATTCTGGTACAAATATATCGACATATCGGGAAAAACTTCATGCCTCAGTCACCAGGGTAAATGGATACTATGATTGTGCGTTATTCACGTCCAAGTCACTTAAATAATGATTTGTTCGATCCGTAAGTCCCTGCCTCAGCAATGACGCCATACAAAATTGTGTCTCTCTCTTACTTATTTACCTTCAGGATGGAAGTATTAAGACCCTCTGAAATTTCGGTACGTTTTTATCCGATTACGACATTCAAAATACCAGAAAATTGTAATATTTTGCGGTTTTCCTGCCCCTTTCATCACACAAAAATAACTTCAACACAACAAAAGATTGACCCACACTTTTATTACAGGATCGAAGTTTGTGTATAGCACAGGCAACAAATATGAGTTCAGGACAGTTTCTGGCATAAATTACGTTATTTCCATAGAGCGATCGATTTCTAAATCAAATCTGCACGGGTGGCCCGTAGGCAGATTTGATTAAAAGAGCCAGATTTCATCAGAAACCCAACAAGTCATTGCTGCCTTGCTTGGTAACTGGGACGCAATTTTTATCCGGGATATAATTCTTGTAGGCTTTCAACTAACGAACATAAACTTTTATTTCAAACGCTACTTTTTAAACGGCTATGGCTAACGAAATGTATTTACCAAAAACTTCAATACAAAACATTCCACTTTCTGCTACAAAATTATAGACTACTTATGGATTTCGTATAATTCTCAAAATAAATATTGATAGTTCTAATAGACAGCATGAATTCATTGTTCATTTTAATGGAGTGTGTTTACACTGACGGTCGAATGAAGCTTTCAAACAATTTTTACGTAATATTCGTACTTGCTGTGGTTAATGTCTTATTAAGTTTGTGCTGTATTTCAAATTAGATATATTTCAAATGAGTGACAGTAAGTTATGTACGCAGCAAGAAAGATTAATTACGGCTAAGAAGAGACAAGTTGCTGATTAGAACAGATAGCTTAATAATTAAGCACGGGACTGTGCATTAATCACGTCCGTGCGATATAAATGACGATTTGACTCATCCATCTCTCCTCGTCGCAGCCGTTATTATATATAGCATTTTGTCTATCTTATGTAGCACTCTGTTTTTCACTAATTGAAACTCCCAGCCTTTGTTTAAAGAAATTTTCTTTTTTTTTTTTAAGTAATGGATTCATTTTTTCCTTGTTTGCAAACGAAACACTGAAAGGAATTTTTCAGTGTTAGAATATTGTTGACCAACTAGAAGGCTTACACATTCGTCTCACAAAAGTGAACGGGTGTCTGTATGAGTACATGCATGCCTAAATTGGAAAACAGAATGATAAGCAATTACAGTTTTATGACAGAACATGGTGTGAAATACAGGTCAATGACTGCGCAAAGTTGACTGCACCAGTTCCCGTTACTTCACCGCAGTTAAGCCAACTTGGGCGTGGTTAGTACTTAGATAGGTGACCGCCAGGTAACACCACGTGCTGTTGGCATGCAAAGCAGAGCGTTGGACAAAAGATAGGAAACGATCGAGGTGAAGGTTCGCCGCGCTGTCCGCCATACATACATACATACATACACATATACTTTACATACATGCATGCATACACATTTCTAGTGAAGAGTGACAATGAATTTTCCATAAAAACTTTAATTCGCCATAAAAAAGACAAACAGACGCACAGTCTAAGAAGTGGGTCTGCGGTTGTAAGCTTGCTGTGATTGCGGATTCGAATCCCGCCGCGGGCATGGTTTTCTGTTTTTTGTGAGTGTTGTGTGTTGTCGGGAAGAGGACTTTGCGATAGGCCGATCCCTCGTCCAGAGGAGTCCTACTGAGTTTGTGCATCACTGAATGGCATCAGGTGCAAAAACCCCTTTTACACCTACAATGCATAGGCACAAGAGTTCGGACGAAGAAAGAAATGAAGAAAGAAACGAAGACAAATATTCTTGTTCAAATTAAGAACACATTGTGTTTTGGCTTCTGATCAAATCGTTTCGCAACAATCATACAAGTTCAACAGAGTTTTACAGGTAATGTCTTTGTATGAAAATCGTTGGATTTCAGCTCCACAAAGGGAAATAATGAAGTCGCCACAATGGCGAACATAAGAGATCAAAGAAGAAAACTGTTATACTGGAATATTACGAATATATCTGTCTGTGCATAACTGCCGTCCCTTTGGACCGAAAGTGAACTGAATGAAAGTGTTTAGTCAGCCTACTTAATTTTAAAGAAATTTCTTGTATTAATAATCGACTTACAACACACCAGGAAAGTAATTTATACATAGTTTTAAATTCTGTTTCAAAATTTACAACAATATCTGAAACGTCGTTAGGTGTAAACAGTTCATCACACGTGATTAGAGCATTACACTGATTCAGGACTCGGGAATGTTAGTTAAATGTGGCGTGCAGTAATATGATAACTGCCACATGTGTCCTGCAGGGTGATTGAATATTCATGTTTACTGTTGTGTGCAACAAACAACGGAGTGTGAAAGTTGGTGTAGGTGGAAGTGCAGAATGCCGTAAACGTGTCGCGTGCTGACTGGAGGGTGCAGAACAACACATTTCCTGTCGCAGCGCGTGTAAAATGGGTAGTTTATAGCACACCTCTACATAGACAGTGAAGGAAGACTTTATTCTGTGCCAGTTACTTGGGACTTAAAGTAGAATAAATTTAAACACTTTCGAACATTCTGTTTCTCTCTATATACAAAGTCATTCTTATATTCGGCGACGCGTAAACTTGACGAAAAATCTATCTTTACGTAGCAGTCGTGTGGTATCTACGCTTCTGTCGGTATTGCACCCACAGACTTTGCCGATGTTGCTTATAGGAATTAGCACGAGATGTCTTACGAGACATTTTCAAGTTCATGAATTAAAAATTTAGTTAAACATTTTATTTCTGTGGAAATCACAGAGAAGTCTGAAAACCAACCGCTGTCTACAATAAACAGTTAGAAGAACACTGTACATTTCTGAATAGGAGTACATATATTTTAAAGTTTTAAATAGGTTATGTATAGCATGTATATATATATATATATGTATATATATATATATATTATGCACGTTAGTAAGCAAATTTATTAAATTTCTTTAAAACATGCTCATCACTTACGTAGACTATATTGATTAATTATAAGCTACAATTATTTTAGCTCAATTTGGTAAACATTCTTGTCTTCAGAGATTAAACAATTCTGTATCGTTGTACAATCCAACTAAAGACAAGGCGCCTTATCTGTGTTCTCCTACCAGAAATGGTGCCCTATGTCCAGCAAGTCAACATTCTTTAGGTCTCCTATGCTTGTTTATTTTCTTTTACAGAAATCGTAACATATAACGAAAAAGACGAAATTCTTTAGGGTTCTGATTCGTAATAACATACTCCAATATCCGAGAGTCCTGACACTTCCTTTACGACACTAACTCCGAAAGGCAGGACCGTCACTGAAAGTAGGGCACACACACGACTGGCGAAAGTATCCGTTATTTCATAAAATCAGACATTTTGTGCCGGTCTGAAATTTATCCTCACTCAGCTCCGTCCACTTTCACCCCTTACACGTTAATTCGTCATACTTACATGAATGTAAATCTATGACGGACATGGCAATTGAGCGTCAGCCTGAGACTGCCCAGTACAAATGTCTTTACAATATTCCAAAACTGAAACCGAAAAAAGAGGCCACGAAACAATTTGTAAACTAGTAGTACATAAAATTATTAACGTTCTTGTACTACGTGATGAAATATTTGTGATAAAAGAATTACAAAACGCGTAGGATAATCGAAGAATTGAAGCTGAAATCGAATCTTTTCACCGGGATTTCTGAATTTGTTAGTTGTCATCGGTGTCATTTTTTAAGAGTTACAGCGTCGGTGATAGATGAATAGAAGACTACGGAGCCGGTGTGCAATGATCCTGAGAGCAGAACACCAAAGTACTCGGAGGAACGCCTGTGATTTTTTCACCCACATTTCTCATGCGTCTTGGCCGGGAATTAAACCCGGGCCTCCGCGGTAAGAGACGGACGAATAAACGCCTAAGCCGTGTCTCGGTCCATCATACAAATTAAACCTCCGTCTGTTACCGTGTATCTCTCAGATACATGCGGAGTTTGATTGCTTCAATGTTAATAAAAATCGAACCAGATGCAACAGTATGCAGATATTTATTCACTGCAGAGTCACTCTACATGTTTCAGGTGTCACAGTACCCATAATCATGAATACTAAAAACTGTAACCGCAACCTCCGGTACAGGTCATAATACTGGTACAGCTACTTCCCTCCAACGTGGCCTGATCGGGACTTAAAATTTGATTGCTTGTTTCTTTGGATACGAGAAAAGTGCACTCATGTAACCCTAAGTAGCTGCCTACGTTGCTACTTAGAAGTCTGTGGAGTGTGCTTCGTGTTCCTAATCACATTCGTTTGGCTGTAGTTAGCAGTTGGTGTCTGAGTATTGACACAGCGCGACGGTCCGTGTTACTAGTGCGGTGTTGGATGGTGGCGGCCGTTGTGGATCGCATGTACAGAATTAATGCAGAGGATATCTAGCGTAGTCGTGCGATGATACTGTCTGATGATGTAAGTTGTGATGACAGCTTTGATGATGGGACAGAATGGAATGGAGATAATGTGGAACGGAGAGAAAGTGACTGGTAGTGTGCTGCAGGTGATGATCATTGCTGCAATAAAGTGGACGCTACTGACATTGGAAAGGACAAGACGCGGTGGGACGGAGTAAGGTAGAAAGTTCTATACACATTCGACGCAGATGGCAAAACATTCTGACAAAATTACCTGGGGTTATTGGCCAAGCAATGTAAGCAACTACGTCCTCGAAGCACAGATACATCTCATTACAGATAGACAAAATTATTCACCGTAACAATCAACGTTTTCTTATCATTTAACCTAAAATCAGCCGCGAAAGTGATGCAGAACTGACAGACAAAATTGAGTTAACAGCTTTCATCGGTCCTCTGTGTTTAGCTAGAGCGCTTCAGAATAACAAGCAGAGTCTGGAAGAACTGAGACTTACTGACGGAGATGGCACTTAAAAAATTCACATAGTGATGAATCAGAGAATCTTGAAGTTCCTAATAAGACGCATTCTTCAATAAACTAGAGCTGTATCCATACAAATATTTAACTTTTTTTTAGCAGTAACCTAGAATGTAACTCAGAGCTACATGCAAATAACTACGTGCGAATCAGGTGCGCGACCGGCGGAGGGTTAAATGTAGCATGCATTCTTAATGTTGTTCATGTTTCACTGTGGCTCCCTACAGTACCACTGCAGGTACTGTATTCTGTACACGAAAACACCTGCGACATTTGTAAATGAAGTACCACAGCCGCAGTCTGACTGTAGTAACTCTCACACGCGAAGGCAAGTGCAGGTCCATCTATTTGTTCTGACCTTCATGTTCAACCATTTCAGCCCAAGTCATAGACAAGCACTGAAAACCTGCATCATAACGAACTTAATTTCTGAGCATCCACGTTCATTTTACAGGGACGGCGAAAGCTCGAAATGAAACCAATGAGGAATTTTGTACATGTGCTTCAGAATATGAATACAAATACTGATTTGAAACCTTCCAAAACCACAGAGGATCTTGAAACTGTCGATTGAATTCGCCATATCTGCGGTTTGCTCTGTATATCTTGATTTGGCTCAGTTTCTACTCCTGCCGAACCCCAGTGTTCATGATTAACCCTCCTGCATGCAATGTTATTTCACTAGCAGCGGGAGTGTTATATTATGCAATATATTTCCAAAAGCTTTTAACCTGAACCTGTGTTAATGAACAAATTAAAGTCTCCAAATAAACTGTAACATTCCAAATTCGAAATAAGGATGAGTATCAGTCTCCCGCTCTAGGTAGCTAAGTAAATATTCCGATGGAGCGAAGTTCTTCTTGACAAGTTAACACAAACTTACGTTGTCAAGAAACTCCTAAGTTTCTACGAAATGGAAATAGACACTGCCTCTCTCGCAAGACCAAGTCACTACAACCTACCTTGAGCCCAAGCGATATAAGTGGGATCGCATTATTAACTCATGATGGATAGCAGTTTCGTGTCACCAGTAACTAACAGTATTTTATAAGAATAATTTCCATGATAAAGGCTGATTACAGACCGAAACATGACTGAATAATAGTATAACAAATGGAAGCTTCGATATTATTATTGTTATTAATCTTAGTTTGACCATTCTGGGTTCGAATCCCAGAAAGCCTTACAACCAAAGTTATTGTGTGGTTTTATGTATTGTTTGTGTGTAAATGTCTACTGTACTACTACTACCTGCTGTCAAACCAATTGCAGTTAACAAATGTACAATATAAATGTCTATAGTTATTAATATTATTAATTCTCATTTTAAGAAGTTACACGGTAATTATGAAAAAATTAAAAATTTTTAAGACTGATTTATATAGCTGCAAATGGTATACTGTTTGACGCACGGCGATAACCCAGCGGCTGACGGCAGATTGTGTTGTTTTATGTAGTTCTGCTTCATTTCCAGTAGTCCACAGCCACTCAAAATTTCATTTTGTTTCTGCTGCGTCTGCTGATCCGTCAGTGTTTACATCCTTCAGGGTTTAGCAACCGTGTTGTGTTTAGTCAAAGAGCTTGTCAACAAGTTGTAATGAATTCATTAGTTTTATGATGCTGTGCCATTGAACGGAACTGCCCATTTCATTAAATTCAGCAGTTACTGGAACTTGGAGCGTCATGAGAAAATAAAATTATTTCAGGTTTTTGAAATATTCTGTATCTACATACGTTAAAGAGAACCAACACTGCTGTAGGTCTTTGAATCTTGTCCGCTAATAACGAAGTATTGTCATGTGTTACAACGTGTGTTTGGATTATATTCTTACAAACTGCGATGAAAGAATAAGTGAAGGAAAACACATTACTAAAGCGTAAAAAAATAAACCCATTTAATATTATGATATAACAGATGATGGCTACTGGAGAACTGAAAATAATCAAGAAATAAATGATATATTAAAAGGACAAAATATAATTTGGTTTATTAAAAAACAACCATTAAACTGGTTAGGCCATGTTGAACGTATGGCTGAAGATAATATTGTGCAGAAGATTAACAGAGGGAAATCCATGTCTAAAAGACCAATTGGAAGACCAAAAACGCGTTGGGAAGATGACATTTGGAAGATACAAAGAGCATAAACATAAGCAATTGGAAGAAAGTAACAGAAAATAGAGATAGTTGGAAGAAAGTGGTTGAGCAAGCCAGAACTTTATATAGGTTGTAGCGCTTTATAAGAAGACTATGATGATATAGAGACAAGGAACAAAATGGATAATGTATAGTCAATAATACACGGATGACCGAATATGTAAGCCTATATGAATTCTACGAAATATTTTTATTCACAACATTTGGGAAGGACAAACCAGAGGTCTGCATTGGCATAAAAAGGCCTTCGAGCCGGATAGCAAGGGAAACTTTGGGTTTGGGCTGGATTCGGCCTCGTTCAATTAATGACAATCGGACGTTATATGTAAGGTTTCGGGCTTTCTTTGAACCTTTCGTTTTCAGCAAAAAGGAACTCTGTGATCCATTCATCTTCTACTCGTGACAGTGTGCACCCTACCAGCGCAAGCACTGCAACCGAGCTACTGATGCAGGAAATTCAAACCCTTTTCAGCTGCCGAAACACGTAACCCTTGTCGGCTTCTGTAGAGCATCGTGCAGCAAACGATGCTAAAACTACGTCCAACTTTAAATTAAATTAAAGTTGGAGAGATAATGACTTATTTCAAGAATATATTTTTATGCATGCGTTGGGAATATTTGGACCAGTGTGTCTTTCCCATCAAATCATATCGCCTTGATTTCCTCATAAGTGTGTTAGTTCCAACTTCCAGAAATCGTACAAGATAACACCCTATAAATCCCGCTTCCAGCAGCTTTGTTTCTTACCTGAAATGACACAATAAATTTACATATACTTGATGGGCCCTTAAGTAATTCTTTCAAGGAAAGTTCGCTGTCATTCAACAAAAAATGCATTAAGTTACTTTATATGGGCAAATTTGAAAATCATCGGGTCTCATTCGACTTGGAATACGACAAAGTTTTGCTTTTGTCGTGTAAGAATGTAACTGAAGACTAGTTTCGGAGTACAGCAGAATGCTGTTGAGAGCAGGCCGAAGATAATTTTAAACTCCCTGACAGTGGACACCTATAGAACAAATCACATTTCGTGCATATCAACCAAGACTCTTCATAACTGAAACAGCGACGATATCCAGCTTAATACAAATAAAACAAGCTGAGAATATTCGCAAGTCTTACATATATTGAAGAGAAACTTCATTTCCTTTACATCCATGTAGTAATGAAAATTCTGTGGGTACTGCTTACAGTAAACACTGCATTCTATGCCCTTTAAAAATTATACACATTTACTATGGAAAATAACGTATTTTATTTATCCAACTGAAAGTACAACTAGATTGCTCTAGAAAATATTGTTAAAACTTATATTAAGATTTATATTAAAATGTTCCTATATTTTTCGGTTTAACAACCATCATCAAGGGTCTTTTTGTTGTGCAAAGCACATTAATAAGCCCCCTGATGATGGTTGTAATTCTTGATATTATCACGTCTTTTATTTATCCAACTGAATGCACAACTAGATTGCTCTAGAAAATATTGTTAAAACTTATATTAAAATTTACATTAAAATGTAGGAGCATTTTAATATAAATTTCAATATAAGTTTTAACAATATTTTCTAGAGCAATCTAGTTGTGCATTCAGTTGGATAAATAAAAGATGTGATGATATCAAGATACACGTTAAAACTGTGAAAATTACTATGGAAGAGTTGGTCGAGATATGTAAGGTATTTCCTTGTCAGAAAGAAAAACAAAACGAACTGTATATCTTGTATATCATCAAATATTTTTAACGTAAAAGTTTCAGTAAACAAATGCATCATAATTAAAACAAATGCATTAGTCTGTGTTTAACTTATAGAGTGTAATGAATAAAACAACGGACTGTTATCCGACAAGCTAAAGCAATTAGCACACATATATTCAAACAAGACAGGCTATGTGCACATAACCTAACATTGAGGCGCGTTTGTGCAACCATTGTGGGTGGTGGAAAACAACGACTATTGCATATCCTGAGATTATATTTGCAGGCTTAGGTGTTCAGCATGCAATAAGCATGAGCCATATTGTCAACTGTGGCCTATTTGGTTCTATAAAATGTTTCAACATTATCTCACAAAAGGCCCGATTTTTTTAAAAAAAAATTATCGGATGTGATATGTTTTTTGATTTTCCGTACAACTTTTGTCTGAAATATTTCTCATTGAACGAAGAATTCAACCACACAAGATCAAAAACTTATGTTGGTCTCCATAAATAACAAATTATTATTGTCAGCTATTAATGAAGCCTGAATTTTCTCTAGAGTTCTTCGAAAAATACACAAATATCACATTTCATAAAAATGGGGAGTCGAATTGTTCTATGAGGACAGACAGAGGGGTGGACTGACAGACGGACATGACGAAGCTAATAGACTTTTTCGCAATTTTGCGAACTTGCATAACAAGCATGACTTTTGCAAACTATCTGAGGATAAAATTCGAGGTTCTCACGGTTGTAAGCAAAATTGTGTCCTGAAATATGGTGACATATAGTTTCATAGTTTGGTACCAACATTTCGGATGAATGTGATGCCTCCACTCTAGCATCGAAGACTCTAAGTTCATTAAAATATTCAGATAAATATTTCACATAGGTCCAGACGAAGAAATGTGACCATTAGGAACGCACTAATACAAAGTCCAGGACGAAAAAGCAAGAAAGCGAACAGAGACAGAGAGCTAAATTTAACACACAACGCAATAAATCCACTTAACGAATAGACTCTCTCCAGAACGTTGTATTTTTCCTAAACTTCAATACGAGTACTGCGTCTCCAAAATCTAAAGTACAAGATAAAAAAAATAGGTTACTTTGAGATGTATGGATGCACTGGAACCTCTAAATTTCTTGGAACTCAAATTCACACGATTTTCTAAAAAAAAACAACTTTACGGCGTAAGACAGACATTGCTGCGGTCTTCAGCTTTATTTCTAAGCCCGCTACTGTACGTTCATTATGGTATATTCGACGGTTTCTTTTAACTGCCGGACATCGCTATTGTGTGTTCGAAAAGCAGCAGTAAGCGCACACAAGCGCCTTTTTATTTGCGCTTGGGTCATCCAAAGTAAGAAGAGGCCCTACGAAGAACTGAACCCTGGGTCAAGGGGTCTTATTAATATCTGCAAACAAGACACCGAAATTCGGAAAGTGCAAGAACATGTTATGTCATCTCAACGAAATGCAAGGGAAAGATGTCAATGACACGTGAATGACCAGAGCGAGAGGACCTTCACAATAACGGTCTTTCCTCTTATAATATGCATTTGGAAAGTCAAATCCATCTACGTATACAGACAGAGTCGCATAATTTCCTACATCCCCGCATGCGTACATGCATGCATACATACACATATACATATGTATGCATAAATACCTACATGCATACATACACACGTACATAATTCATACCTACATTGGCTACAAGCGTTACGTGAAACATACATACATATATACCTACATACACACATACATACAAAGATACATACATACACACATACACATTCATACATACATACATACATACAAACATACACACACACATACATAGATACATACATACACACATACACATGCATATATGCATACATACAAACATACACACATACATACATATATACATACATACATACATACATACGTACATACATGCATACATACAAACATACACACATACATACATACATACATACATACATAAACACATACATACACACACAAACACACACATACAAAATGCCCTGGATCCCAAATATCGTCAAAGTGGCAACAAAATGTGGTATAAAATCATTCGTAATGTTATGCGTGGTGTGCTATAAACTGCCGCACACTTTACTTCAATTTTATTTGAATAAGCGCAGAAAATTTACATATCAATCGATTGTTGGACGGACGGACGGACGGATGGATGGACCTAAGTGGCCACGAATTATGTTATCAAAGAACAATATTTAACGTCAGCCGAACGCGTTCCCAGTTCTATCTACACATTGTGTTCGAAAAACATAAATAGGGAATTACTGCAATGCGTAACGTCGACGGCACTTTCGCTGTGTTGTAGATCCTGCTAATACCGCTGTGTGACCAGGCCTACATTCAGATCGGTCAGAACGCTGTAAGTGCTTCTTTGTCTATCGCGTGGGATTATATGTATGCATGGTGCAAGCTTTCTCTTCCTAACTGACCCTGCCTTGTTGCTTGAGTATAGAGCTTTCGAAGCTTAATATCGTATTTCTGGCACTTCTGTCGTAAACAATGACATATACTCTTTCTTGTATTCATGTCGTTAAGGACGCTATTTCATGACCCCAGTATTTGCCTCGATAAAGGAAACACATTTAAAGACCCAGTTGTTTCTTTTTCCTCATTTCTTACCTCACGGAAATTAATGTGTGCGCTGGAATCATAATCATATAAATTTACTTAGGTCTTCATGTAATGATTTTATACTTTTTCGATTTTAACCAAAAAAGGACGGAGCCGACAAATTTTATTAAAAAAATTCATCATCATCATCATCTTCTTCCTCCATGGATTAGGTCGTTTGACCTGTTCCGGCATCGACGCATTGCCATCGTTTCCTGGGGCGTCCACGGTTTCTTCTTCCTCGAGGTTTGTATTTGAGGGCGTGTTTCGGAAGTCTGATGTTGTCCATTCTTTCAAAGTGATCCAGTTTTGTTTGTATTTGAGTCTCACGTCTTATATTCCAGAGATCTCTAGCTCTTCCATACGACTTCGCTTCTTATTTTATCCAGTCTTGTGTATCCCTTAACACTTCTTAGAAAGCGCATTTCTGTAGCTTCTAGGCGAATCATGTCTCTCTTCGTGGTTACCCAAGTTTCGCTGCCATACAGTAGTGATGGTCTACCTACAACTTTATAGAATTTCATTTGGGTATCTGTAAAAAATTCAAAACACAAAATTTCACAAAAATCAGTGAATCCAGTGGGATTGGCTTTGATTTATGTGGGCAGACGGACGAACTGGCATACAAGGCTGGCAGACGCTACTGCTTTTAGCAACACACATGACTATATGGTGTACATTTACGAGACATATACAAATAGTATAGATAAGATGTTTCTCTTTCACCTCACCGAGAACACAAATTGAAAGCGTTCGAGAATGGGGTGCCCAGGGGACTGATTGGTCCTACATAAGAAGATGTAACTAAAGGCTAAAACCACATAATCAAGAATTTCATGTATCTTTACTTCACCATACATTCACAAAAAAAAAACTCAAATTAAAAAGGGACGAATCTGGCCCATATGTTGAACGAATGGGAGAAGTGAGTAGTAAAACTGTTGTTGGCCAAGCGCGAACATAAAGTATCACTAGAAAGATCTAGACATAACGGTGGAAAGTATTACATTTCATGTTACGGGAATTGGGTGGGAGAAGGTGGACAT
>Ga0136643_10009898_pt1 | contig 14046 bp, 4 predicted proteins | sample TergutLab28metaG_FD_96883 | JGI IMG/M metagenome (GOLD analysis project Ga0136643, IMG submission 96883) | Labiotermes labralis P1 segment gut microbial communities from Petit-Saut dam, French Guiana - Lab288 P1 (version 3) (version 3) | ecosystem: Host-associated > Arthropoda: Insects >... | reverse complement strand
TTTAGGTATCCCCAAAGGAAAACGTCACACGGGCTTAAATCTGGTGACCGTGCCGGCCATTCCACGTCTCCCCTTAAAGAGATCAAACGCCTAGGGAACAACAATAACAAAGCCCCGATGTTCACCGGTCCAAACCATTATGGGTACTGACAACGGTAGAGGCTAACCAACCGCATGACACTACCCCCACCTCTCTACCACCACTACAGCCCTCACAGTGCCCTTTCGAAATGTGGAGATCTTTATGCCCCACCCTGTACATAATATGTCAACTGCATGACAATATAGTTGTGTTATGTATAGTTGTGTTATGACGGTCATATCCATGAATAATTTTTTCATTGTGTTTTAACTAACACAACGGGAATGACACTCCTTAAAGTTACGATTAAGGTGTTCAATATGGTTATGGTTTTAGTCCTTTTAATGCAACCGAGACCAGTACTGAAAATTTAATATTCACTTTTTCAGCCCGCTATGTTCTCTCCTCACCGTAATTCATCTCACAGGGCTACACTTAAATTGAGTGAGCTGTTACTTGTTCGAGTACGTTTCTTCTTAACGGTCTGTGTTTCATTAAGAGAGTTTGATCTAGTTTCAACGAACATTGACCTTGTTAAAATACTAAGTAGGACAACGTTGAAGTGTTGTATTGTGCCATTGCGAAAAGATTCCTTTACCATTCTTTGTAAGTTTGTTTATATAGTGGTTCATGTTCGACGTAGTTCGAAAGACGCTTAAAGGCAGAACCATAGAATCGAGTAGGAAAACTGGGTTAGAGAGGAATCGCTACATTATAATAAACAACAGAAAATAAGTAAGAAGAATCGAGTTTCTCGTACAGAAGTGTAAGTCTGGGGGTGCCTGGTACAAATACTTATTATTTACAGCTTGTCAGAAGGTTGAACGTGTTTCCACTAAATGAGGACTGATGAGTATTTCAGTGCCTTGAGAGAGTTAGCGAAGACCGCCCGAAATACTTAGGTATCTTCAGCAATGCAGTAGGACATGCTGTCTCTTACACTTTATGCAATATATTCATTGGTCTTCGTAATCCTTATGTTTATTTGTGACAAGAATTTGTTACATAATCTTTTAGTGACACTCGTTTGTTTAAATTCTCCTGACATGTTTCCAGGCCGGTAATGTAAAATCTTTATGATTGGTGAATTTTGAATTGTACTAAAATGACTTCTTACGCCAGAGTTTACGGATTTGAAATTGTGCCTGCGGTCGGCAAAGATATTTGAGGTCATTCATTGGTTTTCCCCATTCTCACCATGCAAGTTCTGGAATATAATCTTAGAATTTAACAAACAGGAATTCAACAAAATATTCTCGGGCTAGCAGTCGCATCAGGCGGTAGAATGACGAGTAAACAAGCATTTCGAGGAACATTTCTCTCCTCGCCGCCATTTCCCTGACGACGAGGACAGAGATGGTCCTCGAAACGATTGTTGACTCACCATTCGACCACTTCACGCGGCTGCTAGTCCGAAAATATTTTACTTTATTTAGTCGACGTGAAACCTTTAAACTATATAAGCAGGAATCCTTCCACATAAATAATAATAATAATAATAATAATAATAATAATAATATAATAATCTTATTTTGTGCTTTAAACCGTAATTATACGAAAGGAAAATGTTTGTAGGATTAACCATTATGAATTATGTTATTCCAATATTTTCTTGTTCACGATGTCTTGTTATCGTACACTCAGTTCATTCCGTACTCGCATAATTTCAAGAGCTACTCTATTCGTCACGGAAAAGCATCCTATGCGACTTCATGATGGGCTGTGGCCCTTGGTTAAGCACACATATAGTATGCAGTTTTGCTTTCTGCTTCTACTGGCTGAGGAAATAAAGGAATCTTATTTTGTTTTCCCATGGATCTTGCGTATGAATGCATACAATTTTTTCTCGTAATGCCGCTGCCTTCCATGTGCAGTAGAGATAGACTTATGTGTCCTTAACTAACGTTGCAACGTTCCAAACAGAAAATGTAGTTCCTTATGTATTCTCCGCAGAATTCTTGTCCCTGTTAATCCTCGGTAGAATTATCTGCGACCCAGAAATATACTGTTTATTGTACAACGGATTTCGCTTTGTAGCTTGTAACACAAGGCTTGTGTTGCTTAATAATAAATATTATTTCGCATTTCGAGCACTTGGTTAAACAACTCTGGAAGGAAATGATTATGAAAACGAAACGTGTTGATAAATTACCACGTGAAAACCATGAAGCAAGAAGATAAGCCTGCGAGTATTTTTAATGGGCTTACCAAAAGACAGTTAGGGCAGAATGTGGTTACGCAACTCCCTTGGCAAACAGACGGGGTGGTATTCTTACTATGTAACCCGAAAATAAAGACGATCTACTATTAGTCAAAAGTAATCAGAAATTCACGGAGTTGCAGGGATAAGTAGCTTTCCGCTTGAAGTGTCGTCCGTCGTGTGCTGCACTCTAGCAACGAATAGAAAAACTAAGTACATGCGAGGTAGCAGGCTTCCGACGTAGTTGCGGTTGTCGCTCTTCTGGCATGTAGAGCGGCCTTAGTTCGTAGCTGAGTTACCGCTGTTTCTGGACGGAGAGTCTTTCCCGAAATGTCGGTAACTAACAGTTGCTGCGTAACATCCTACAAGATCGAAAACTTCAACTAAGTGCATGTTATCAGATCGTACAGAATGCATGGAACATAAAAACTTTAAAACAAGCACATATCAGTTCTATATGAAGTTAATTAGATTATTTTGCTTTGCTCTGTGTTACGTTTCAGAGACAAAAGTAATCCATTAGATTGAATTTTAATGCACAAAACGATGCTGTATCAACTGCAAAGATTTCAGTTGGTTCGGAATAAGTCAAAGTATTAGCGTTTCTTCTTGAAATCTCGAAGGCGCTTGGTGTATTTTATTTTATTCATATTATGCTATACTTATGTGGTATAAATGAGCTGTAATATTGGTAGGAAGGGTGATCTTTAACGAAAGCAAATCAAGAACCAACAGGTTGTGGCCCAAATAAGTGGAATTTATTAAGTGCTTTTACCAAGTGGACGTTTCATTGAAATGCGTGCGTCGTAACGATATTTGCGCTGTGTACTACGTCTGTTTAGTACTGCAGCAAAGAACGTCGAAATTTAGGAAAGCTGTTCGACTGTTGTCACGTCTGTACACACATGATTTTTCCGTTCCTCTACTCTGAACATGGTAGCCCTCTGTGGATACTGTGACACTATAATTTTAGTGAATATGCACTGAATGAAGTTGGAAAATATTTGTAAAACAGCTTGATGCAATTGGCGATGTTGTGACGTACATTTTTATCCGCCAGATGTCAAAATTTGCAATACCGATCAAAATATAGGAAATTCTCGACTGTCTTATAAAGAAAGACTCTTTCGTCACATTGACATGCCGTACATATTCAGAATAGTGTAAGAGACGTGGCACGTGGGAACGGAAAGAGGGCAGGATTTAACCTAAGGGAGTTTGTGTAGACTACACAGATATGTTTGTACGGTGCCTGAGTCGGTCTCAGTAGACTTTGTATTGTATCTGTGTGACAAACCTGTAGTAAATTTAATCGAAATATCTCGAGTAATGTAAGAGGTTACATTATCATGCTGATAGAACGACAAATACGGCACCAGGTTATGCGTTATATTTTATAATAAAAATGTAAAGAAATCGTACAGATTGTTCTGAGTTTTCCTTACCTTGTAGCCTTCGGCACTTTTCACGTCACACCTATTGGACAATTGTAATATACGACGATTGTAATACACGTTACTGAAGAGTGTGGAGCATTTATCGTGGTCCGAATTCAGGTTGATTGAATATATATCCAGTGCTGAAGTGACATACATATACGAGTTAAGATTTACCTCCTTCGTTACGTACGCGGATATCTTAGTAAGTTACGGAAATGTAGACCGTTGAGGAAAGTTTACGTGAGATACAAATCGGAAAATTTGTGTACAAGAGAATGTCAGGTTGAGTAAGTAAAGCCTCGGGTTTGTATTTGAAATGACCCGGGCTCGGACCCTGAGAATGATTATCCTGATTTATTTTGTGTTTTTCTTCCAAACAAGTGCCGGATTAATATCTGAAATTAGTTTCCTTTCATATCCTTCCAAATTACTTTCTCACTAATCATCCTACCACTCGAGGCTATACTTTCGACTTACTAACAGCTTTGTTAAATAAACCATAAGTATGTTCAAAACTATCGTTTAAATCTAATGTAGTCTCCCCGAGTGGCAGTTGGATTTAAACGAGTAAGCTAGCTTTGTTACTGCAAAATGCAGATGTACATGAGGAAATTAACATGAGGATTTAGAGTTCTGGCAAAGTGTTTGAAACATACCAGCCATTCGCACTGGAATGGCGAGGTAGGGTGCAGTATTCACAGCAACTGAACAGTTGTGCAGCTACAGGCAGGATTCTTCGTGTTTGTTCTGAACCACTATATAGATTAATTTACTTACTGCTTTGATTGTAGCCTTCAAGTCGCATTGATAAGGTCATTCGGAGTTGGAAGTGACCCGAACGATAAAAAACAGGAGGGAAATGCTGTTTTTAATTACAGTTAATACTCAGACGAAAAAGGAAGTAATTTTTTGAACATGTCTGAATTCAGTTCCATATCATGTTCAGTGCAGCACCCCTTCGCATGTGGCACGGAGCCAACTCACTGTGTTTCAATAGAGGGTCAGACAGGTCAATCCGTCTTCTGGCTCATTAAATTTGGCCCGAGCAAATATTCATCTATCAGAGGAAATGGTGGGCAGTTTTACATAGCAGACTGGTTTGTACCCTTATGGGTACAATTTCTTACTTACTGTATACGGTAGCAGCTTTATGATGTTCGGTCTATACCAAACACACGGCAATACTACCAATTTCATTCTTGAAATTGTATCAAATTGAATTTATCTTAAAATTTCACACTCCATTTCTCCAAGATACCTTTCAGTATTTTCGTCCTGTCTGCACTCCGAATGCTCTTGTCCATTCACATTTCTCGTTCAGATTTTTTTTTCACCTTATTACCCCGTTCACCATGTTGATTCCTCTTAATTAAGCAGCTTGACAATCTATAAAGTTCATACACCAACAAATGCACTCTTTTTAAACTTTATCAAGTTTAATAAAGAGTGCATTTGTTGGTGTATGAACTTTATAGATATCAAAATGCACGGTACAACTGTAAAAAAAATCGGCTTGACAATTTTAGATAATAAAAAATATGATTTTTGTGTTATCTTTCCTCTTCTACCTTAAACTTCGTATTTGGGTATATAAAAATAGTCTCTTCATTTATTTTTTCTCAAACATGACTTACCGTTGTTCATTCTGTGCAATGACAATGTATTTTTTTATCTACAAACCCAAAATATGCACATACATTATACACAACAGTACGGTTTCTGTTAATCCTACGTACGTATTTCGACTATTTCATCGCCACCGTCAGGGGACGAAGCACACCAAGTTATTTAAAACATGTTAAAATATGATAGAAAAACAGTAGTGGGTTTTACTGCTCTGACATAAGAAAGTTTTTGTGGATATCATTAATGATACAGCGTAATTGTATCATATTTTAACAAGCTTTTAAATACTGAGTGTGCTACTGCCTGATGATGATGATGATGATGATGATGATGTCGCCGAAACTTGTAGGAGAGATGGAAACTGTACTGCTGTTATACTATGTGTACTGTGTGTGAGTTGTTGGTTTTGTGAATAAAACATTGCTGTTCTTGTTTATTCCATCCGAATGACAAACGTCATTCTTACAAAGAATACGTATTTATGATACTAAAAACAAGAGTGGAGGTTAATCTCCATGCAGTTTTAACGTCGCTGGCACAGGAAGATGTGTTTATAGAACTGAATTAGCATTTAAAAATATAGCAAATTATGTCCTCGAAAGGAAATGATAAACAGAATGTTTCCGTGCGTTTGTATCAATGTATACCTCACTAGAATCAAATTATTCTGTGTGCAAGTGACTGAAAACGCTAATTTGGTTGAGTGTACCTTAGCATAGTATGAATTTTCGCAGTTTTCCCACTTAATTGACCTAATATAGATGTGGTGTGACAGGGCCTTCTGAATGTTCCCCTGGGCCACCAACCGCTGGTCTGGGTCTACCAATTAGAGCGATGCGGTCAGACAGTGTAGCACAGAAGCCCCATTGGGGCATGAACCTCCAATAAAACCATTTATTTCCCGCCGGGTGAAATTTAGCTGATTGTCCTTCAACTGTTAAATCTATTCGATCACTTGGCATTTCCTGGTTTAAACGTCACGTAAAAAGTGTGTGACACGTTCATATACGTGCCGTGAACTATCTGGGGCCAGGGATTCCGAAATGCATCTCGTATCCATTAACCATTGATCATTTCGCGCCCTCTTCCCAGAAAAAAAATTTCTCTGAATGATCTGCACAAAGATTTTATAACTTTACTGTTGAATTTAATGATCAAAAACACATGCAATGTGCCCTTCATTTTACAGTCTGTGGTTTACTCTATATATTATTCTGAACTTTATTATCGGATATTTTCTACGCTAAATTTATTAGCCTATTGAATTTCGTTTAGATCGGGATTGGAGTGTGCTTCCAGTAAGTCTCTGTTAATCTTCTGCGACGAGTGGAATGACAAGACATATTTTCGTTGTTGCCTTTTCATATAATCTCATTACTGTCTCAAAGACACAGCATGACTAGACGCAATTAAACTATCCCTCCTCAGTTAAATCCATTTCATATTTTGTCCCTGTAATTCACAGTAAGTGTTACGAGGTCTAGAACGTAGCCAGTCTGGGTTCCATGTAATATATTTAAGGTGACGCTCTAATTATCGTTTTTTTCCAAACGGGTTTTTGTATAGGAAATAATACCTACAATACATGAAATACGCTTGTCATTAAACTTATGTATTTACCTGAGTGATTTTCATATGTGCTGCTTATTTACGAAATACTGAAGGATTAATTTTTGTCCTGTGTAATGGTCTGTAGTGGAATTAATTTTGAAACAAAAGATTTGCCTCTGAATTGAATAAAATCAAGTCCCATCGAAGACCAGAAGGTGTCACAGCAATGCATTTGGAACATGTGATCCTTCTCTCACGCGTGTTATATGGCAGTTTACTAATAACCGGTACGTGGGATTGTGTGATTTTTAACAAAGACTGATGTACTGGTTTAGGGCAACAACAACATGTCTTTTTTGAAATGGTTGTTCATGAGGGAACATTTTGTTGAAGGATTGCAATGGAATATGCAGGAAAATAGAACCCATATAAACAAGTCGGCTTATAAAAAGAACGTACGTTATCAGTGACAATTCGAAGGCTTAGGAGAGAGCCCGAGAGAGGACGTAAACTTATAAGAGAACAGCAAACTAAAGATAATAATGGGAGAAGTGAGAGGCAGTGAAGTTCCCAGGCTTTCCCCTCTCGTCCTTCTGACAGTAATAGTATACATTACTGTTGAGATAATTAGTGACTTGATGCAAGGGCCTGGAATTTTTATTTGCTAGTTGGTGCTAAAATGTCTTTAGAAAAAAGGGGCCTGTGATGGTTTTAAATATGGAGGCCTGCATGATAAGAACGGAGCAGCAACTTGGAGACCACCTAGAAATTTTCTTGTAGACCGAGGAAAACAAAGAAAACTTGTGTCTAAATGGCTAGTTGTGGAATATTGCGGATAGTGACGTCAAGCCAGCACTCCAAAAGACACAAAATGGAAATCTACTGATGTTTTCGTAACATGTATTCTGTTATTTTGTTAACAATTTAAATTAAATATCGTATATGAGGCACTGACAATGTGAATTACACTTCAAAGCAATGTACATTAATTGCAATAAGTTTGTTTTAATTGCATCCCAGTACTGGTTCGTTTTTTTTTTTTTTCGGTCGCCAGGGTATCAGAGAAGCCCTCGACTTTGTCCAACTTAGGGACAAAGAAGAAGAAGAGGTATAACAAGAACAAGGTGCAGTGAGGGGCAGTATATTGCTTATTACATAGAGAGGGGAGGAAAATTCACTCCTTTGAAGCTTCCCTGGCTGGAGTTCTGAATGAAAATGTGTCCATTTGCCTTAATTTTTTTCTTCGAATACTGGATAAAATAGTAGTGGAAATGGATAAAAGAATTTTAGCCTGTAGTGAGATTCTTAAAAATTCGGATTCCTCAAAGAGGCGGTGATGTGGCATGCTAACCACTACGTATCAGAAGTAAAGGCGAGAGAGGCAGTGTACATATCAATGTAATACTGAGGCGCATTTGCGTCGCTATCGTTGCTGTGGAAAAGCAAAGCCTATTCTGATTGTGTCTGTAGCCTTAGATATCGAGCATGCAAAGCGCATGCGCCTTATTATATTGTCATCTGTGGCCTCTCTGGCTATACCACATTTTTCCACGTTGTCTCATAAATGGCACAATTTTTGGAAAAAGTTTCTAGTTTCTCTACAACTTTGTCTGAAACATTTCTCATCATAAGAAGAATTAAGCGAGGTACTATTATAAACGTAGGTCTCCATGTGAGGTACCCATTATTCTTGTCAGGTTTCATTGCAACTTGAATTTTCTCTAGAGATTTTCTAAAAAATACTCAAATATCAAATTCCACGACAGTCCGTCCAGTGGAAGGTGAGTTGTTCCATGCAGTCGGACAGACTGGAAGACAGATATAACGAAGCGTATAGTCACTTTTCGCAATTGTGCGAATGCTTCTAAAAATGAGTAATTTGCTTCAGGGTTCGCAGTTCACACGGGCCATAGAAAATAAAGCTAAAATATTGAATGTCAGTGCCTGGATAATTTTACATATAAGTTTCATTGCACTTTTCCCCAAATTTCCACATCGCTTGCAGACTGTATATTACCATTCCTTTTACTAAGTTTCCAGAATAGCCGTGTCCATAATTAAGAGAATCCGTTATGTATTTTTTTTTGGGCACAACAGCCCCCAGTGGGCCAGGGCCTCCTCATTCATGAGGTTTCTAGATCACACACAGTGACGCACCACATTCGATAGGACTCCTCTGGACGAGTGATCAGCTCGTCGCAGAGACCTCTACCTGACAACAGACAACACTCACAACAGACAAACATCCATGCTCCCGGTGGGATTCGAACCCACAATCTCAGTAGGCGAGCGGCCGCAGACCTACGCCTTAGATCGCGCGGCCACTGAAACCGGCATCCATTATGTATTAGGTGAAGTTAATCTCATTCAGGTTTTGATTTTATTGACGGAGAGGGACATAATATGCATGTCGTCTTGTGACTGAAATTTCTTGTAATTCGACAAACTGAACGCCAGAAAAATTCCTTGTAGTTCTACGATCCGTTTGTTGTATTTATCCTATGGCCACTTATTTGTTTAGTCGGCGTGACTAATTCGATCACAGTTAAAGTGCGTGCTGACATGGTCAATAAAACTTTGTGTCACCCGCAATGTAAAAATTTTGCCTTTTATGTAGGGGTTTTTTTTTTCAACCAATACAAATCGTGTAGGATCATATATGTTGAACATGTTTTTGGGTCGTCTGACTTGTAATAGTTCTTAATATTGGATGACGTCAGTAAAGAAGTCTACCGACGTACACACTGACCTGTTCAGGCGGAATGCTTATTTCGTATATGTTAAGGGGGAAAGAAATCCGACCGTTCGTTTAGACGTATTAATCCGGGAGGCCACTTCCCCCCTGTATCATTTGGAATGGAGGCTGGCTGGACAAGAGTGCCGTTCAGGACAGGGTGTGAAACAGAAAGATTCATCTTTACTTTCGGAATAGAATCCCTGCTGTGTACAGCCTGTAGCCTAACCACTATACTGATTTCGTTATAGCAGCCACAAAATTTAATAAGGAAGGCATTGAAATATGCCTGTTCGAGTTCATTATTCATGATCAACACTGTATTTTTCATCTAAATTTATATAACCCTTGCAATGGACAAAGCGTTATCAAACAAACCAGGACATGTGCTGTATTCACCTTGTGTCACGGATTAAGTAATTCGAGGAAGTGAAGCAACGAAACGTGTCCTTGAATTCAAGCGCATGGTCGTTCAGCACTGGAAGACAACAGAGACAGAAAGTTTTCTATTCGAAAGCCAGTATCTCCAAGTGGCTGCATCTGTGGCCTTTGTGTTCTGGTTTATAGCTGACACTGATGAGATCTTTCCAATAATCCGCCGGTAGATTACTTGGCTCGTAACAAACCGAAAGGCAAATACTGCCACACTTATCACATAAGCATGATGTACGGTGCGTACTGACTTCTTTCAAATTGGTTTGTAAGTTCGAATTTACATTCCGGTAAGGCAATTAATTGTAGGATTTGCCGCTTCTAAATAAAAGAAATTGCGCAATTCAACTGTACCTGCGTGCAGCTCAGTGCTCCATGCAAATGTACTTTGTGCCATAAATAGATCTGGCTGTTGTAGTAGGAAACATGTGTAATAAGCTGTATTAAAGAAACTACTTTTCAGATAAGTTACGTCCGCTACTACACCAGCTCTACATAGTATATGTGATTTAGTTCAATCGTTAAACTGAATTTAAGAGTTTTAATATCCATTCCCGTTTCTTGCATGAAGATTTAAGAACATATATAGACCTGAACGCCCTCTTGAATTAAACTCGTGTAAAAATAAATTCTCCTCCTACTTGCTATTGGCGAATGTCTGCCAGTTTTCCCCTTATGTTTCTTCTCTTTCTCCTGCTGTTTATCCATTTATCTTCTCTTATAATTATGGCTGTCCTCTGCCTCTTCTTTCTTTCTTTCTTTCTTTCTTTGTCTCTCAATTCGCTTCTCGCAAGTATTTTACTACTAACTTTACACCTCTCACATCTCCATTAAGTCTGGTCATAAGCCAGTCGGAGCGACGGCCATTACTCCTGCAAGGAACTGAGGGGAGAATACAGGAATTAATTGAAAATCCTTCCCTTAAGACTATGCAACTCGTGTAGCTATGCAGGAAAGCGCAGGACTTCACTACTGTTTAATAGGGCGATCCTTTTCAAAAGGATCCTTCATGTTTGGGAGACAACATTTTACACTTAGAATGTTAAAACTCACGTATCAACTGATTAACAGAGAGCGTCATATACTTGGTATGACTTTCACACTGGGATCCATGGCACAACAGTATTGTGTAATATCACACATTCCACAGAATCACAATAAAATTCGTATATCAATTATTCACATTCATCAAATAATCTCAACATATTTCGAATAATTACCATGTATCTTTATGCACAGCCAGCAAAGTGTACGTTTCCCCTCTTAATTTTCCGGAATTTAGAATTTGACCTATATTGCAAACCTGTGTTACGCTTTGTTATGTAAAAATATACGCACTAGTATTTAGGTACACCTTAAATTAAGTTGAAAGTCGTGAAGTAACTCCCAGATAATGCAAACTGTAGAAAGTAACAAATTATTGACAAAAATTTCAACACTTCAGTCCATCACTTAATTACATACCGAATATTATTATCATTAACATCATGTTACACGCTTATATTCCTTGTTGGTCCTATACCGATCACTTGTTAATAATATTAAAGTGCTATAACATATGGTCTTCTCTTTGCAGATGTTGTGAACTGTGTCCTAGTTTGTGTCTGTAGGTATCCTTAGAATGTTGGAATCTTCCTAAAGTTTAAACGTCTTTAAACATAGTGCAAATATCCAGCCATGTGATCCGCTTCGATAGTGATTCAGATGTAATCCGGAGTCTGTGAGTTTTCGTCTGGCGATTCTAGCCCTCCTTCTCTGGCAGCACAAGACTCCATTTAAACTGGCTGGCCTAACCTGTGGAGTGAACTTTTTATAATTTAGTTGTTTACTGAAACATATAACAAGTTCCTCTCCTGTCACCAGTTCATGGAGAACATGAGCAGGTACTTCGAACAGGTACGTCATTGATGGCCTATTCTTCTTTTCTTAACGATAATTAATAATGTAACCGCACCAGTATTGTCAGATGAGGGTGCGTGATGTTATATCGAATTAAGAATCTGTTTTCTACAAACCGTAATTAATTGCTAGTTAAATTAAATACAGCACTGTTGTTTTACGGAATTTGCGCTAATGTTTTTCGTAACATTCCTGTTACCCTTGAAAGCGGGCTGTTCCGAGATTCATTACGGTAAATGTTATTCCGCCACAGTTCACTACTGTGCTGCTACATGGTTGCGTTTTGAAACGGAAAAAAAAAACATTAAACACTACATGATGGGATACATTTTTAGGCTCGTTCGCAAAATTACGAAAAGCGAATATTATCTTCGTCATGTCGTTTCTTCCGTCCGCCCGTCCGTCCGTCCGTCCGCATGGAACAACTCGGCTACCACTTGATGGATTTTCATGAAATTTGGTATTTGAGCATTTTACGAAAAACTGTCGAGGAAATTCGAATTTCATTAAAATATGACAAGCATAACTGTTACTTTAATACACATTTTTGGTCACATATCGCCCAATTCTTATTAGAGTAGAAATGTTTCAGACAAAAGTTGTAGAGACAATCAAAACACACATTTTATGTTCATTAACTTATTTTTTTTTGGAAAATCGTGCCGTTTATGAGATAATGTCGAAAAATATAGTAGATTTGGAAAGGGCACAGGTAAGAATATGGCGCTTGGGCAGTTCACGCTGGATGTCTAAGACTACATACACACACACACACACACTCGGTATATGTAATACTGATTTTCCACTGCATCTATGGTTGCACGAACGTCCCGCAATATTACGTTATACTCACATTGCATGTCTTGGGCTGTAAAACTAGCTCGTGATTAAATTATACAGATAGGCTACGTTTTACATTGTCAGGAAATAAGCCTCTGCGGTTGTGAAATTTACAACATTATTATATGTTTGTATTCATTCCTTTATCCACTGGCTAACCTTTACCGTTCTCTGCGGATGCAACTCTGAAATCTGTGGCTAAACATCCTTTCAATCTGGCGCCGAAATTAATTACATCTCCACAAATTATGTTTATGTTTATATGTAGAAGAGGCGTTAGCCTTACTTCACAGAGGGCATGGTTTAGTGAACACGTGCTTCTTGCTACGCCAAGGATTATGAACAGTGCGAGGCAGCTTGCCCTTTGCAACGTGAGTCGAGACCCTGCTCCTTCGGAACACCACGAAGGCCTCAGCTGCACCTTGGCGGAAGCCTGAAATCTCGCAAGTCCACCAAAGTTATGTGCTGACCACTTGCCTTTGAGTTTTACAGTGCGCACAAGTCTCAAGAACGTCAGTGCGCCCTCATGGTATGGTGCCTAGGTACAGCGATAAATGTATCTTACAAAACAAGATGGTTCACTAGGCGCATCTTAGTGTAGAACTCCACTTATTAGGCCATTACCGGCGCGAGTTCTTATAACGCCTGTAATCCCGGGCATGAATTAACTCCCTCGGGTGTCGTCGCGAGAAGATTTATTCGCGAGACTCTCCACTTCAACCCTTCGTGCCCCGAGTTCCGCATAACTGCAAGGATGACGCTTTACTGTACTGAAAATAGCAACCAGCATTATTCCTGTATGCGACCCATCTATAATAATCCTGTCGCAGGCGTAACAACTTTCTGCGATTTGTATTATGTCGTTATCACTTCTGTTATCACCCACCACGTTTTGTGTATGTTTGGTTTGAAGGTTTTCATTGCTACACGTATAACAGCAGCAAAATAACTACTACTACTACTGATGCTGCTGCTGCTGCTACTACTAATACTACTACCACCACCACCACTACCACTACTACTACTACTACTACTGCTGCTGCTGCTGCTGTTGCTGCTACTACTGCTGCTGCTACTACTACTACTACTAATACTACCACCATCACCACCACCACTACTACTACTACTACTACTGATGCTGCTGCTGCTGCTACTACTAATACTACTACTACTACCACCACCACCACCACCACCACTACTACTACTACTACTACTACTACTACTACTACTACTGCTGCTGTTG
>Ga0136643_10009896_pt1 | contig 14047 bp, 7 predicted proteins | sample TergutLab28metaG_FD_96883 | JGI IMG/M metagenome (GOLD analysis project Ga0136643, IMG submission 96883) | Labiotermes labralis P1 segment gut microbial communities from Petit-Saut dam, French Guiana - Lab288 P1 (version 3) (version 3) | ecosystem: Host-associated > Arthropoda: Insects >... | reverse complement strand
TGCACCCATGTTGACGTGTGTGTGGCAAGAACTTGAATATCGTATCGATGTGTGCCGTGTCACCCGTGGTGCACACATCGAACCTCTCTAGTTGTAAAAAAAAAAAACTTTTTCAGTTTTCCTACGGTTGTGAACAATTCCATTACAGTAGGTCCTTTGGTTTTCTTGTTATAAATGTTTGTAATTACGGAGAATATTATGAAACGCCCTGTATAAGATAATTATTCTTACACTTCTAGCTCTTGTTAATGTCTGATATACTTCCCTCTCAAACAGCAATTACCCTTTAATTTCTTGTTAATGTCTGATGTACTTCTCTCTCATACAGCAATTACCCTTCGAGACGAGTCACAAGCGACACAGATGGCAATGAAATGGGAATTATAGGAACAACCAACTTGCTTCAGAATACAACACTTTGTACACAACCGATCTCAAGCCTTGACTGGAGTCCCGATAAACAAGGTATAGCCGTGTGCACATCATTTGATCAGACTATTCGTGTCATTATAGTCACAAAGCTGAACACCTTGTAATATTTTGTTATCACATCTTACTCAGGACTGCATTCAAGTTTCTTCATTGCCACATCAGATGGCATTCTGCAGTGTCTGGTGTTACTGCACTTCAGACATATAATTTGTCTTATATTCATTCTGTTGGCACAAATAGGGATCAGTCAGCATGAAGTTTGTTAGGGTCTGTGAACCGAGCAGTTAAAATATAAAATACAGCTGGTAGAGGCACCAATGCTAAAACTGCCTTATCTAATACTGGGTCTTGTAGTTGGGTTATTGCAATAATTCCATATGCATGTAGTATCCAGTGACCAAGCAGGATGACGATATTCCGTGTGTCTGATAGAGTACTTACAATCAAGTACCGCATGGACTGAAAAATAAAGGTAATGAATTATGTAATTATTTCATGTCATTCCCAGTTTAAAGGCATGTTTATCAGAGGTTACACACAAATTCTGTTTGGAGTTACTTCATACTCTTGAAACTGTAAAGATTTTACGAAAAGTAAGAATACTGCAGTATTGTTGGCACTGACGTGGACCGGGATAGCTCAGTTAGTATAGCAACTTGCTATGGGCTGGACAGTCTGTGGATCGAATCCTGGTGGGGGTAAGATTTTCTGCACCCTTCCAGACTGACCCTGGGGCCCACCTGTTTTATACAACGGGTACTGGGGCAATCCCAAGGGTAAAGTGGCTGGGGCATGGTGCTGACCACACACCCCCATCTAGTGCCAAGGTAAAAGAAACAGTACAGCTATACCTGTACTCCCCCCTCCGGGCCTTTGTTACCTATTCTAGGGTGAACTTTACCTTTACCTTTACTGTCAGCACTAAAATGTAAAATCCTTCTCACATTAAGTGTATTATAATCCCATTGGTAGCAGGAAATATAATTTCAGTACCAAACAATTCAGATGTAGAAAAATGCAATTTTCAACTTCTACACACACACACACACACACACAGTGTATCAAATTTCACATTCTCTGGACCATGACTCGTGATATACCTGCATAATAAAGACCAACATGATGCACTTTTCTTTCTTAATTTATTTCAAAAATCTGAACCCTACATGTTTCAAGTACAGTAACTATTCATCATCAGCAGGCAGTTACTGTATAGGCAGCATATTCAGTAACTGCATGCTGATGAGTAGTTACTGTATTCAAAACATGTACAGGGTAGATTATTGAAATAAATTAAGAAAGAAAAGTGCATCTTGTTGGTCTTTATTACATAATTATTACGCAACACACAATATCTTACGAGGCTGACAGTGAAAGGATTACAGTACACAATATACTGCCAAATACGTGCAACTTCTGCACACAATACTCTGCACTGATGTGTTTCATTTGTGTGCTTTGTGCTTCGTTATACTGCAGTCTGTGACAAATGTACAAATTAATACTGAATGTTACTTTAAATGAAAATATGATCTGTAATATTTTGTATAAGTTCCTACAAAAATGAGGATCAAATACACATGTGCGAGCTGGACGAAGATTGCTCCTGCTCTCAGATTCATTCACTGAAATGTAGGTTTCCTCTACTGACCATGACTCTATCACTGGGGATCCACCCACCTCTGAGACACATTCATTCTATGCATCGCCTAGGTGGGCTGAGGCCATAAAGGTCAACCCAGATGATATATTCTAAATTGCGGGTTTTCCATCCCGTTGTGCCAATATAACAATTTGTTATTTATTGTCCGTTGTACACAACACTGTGGTGCAAAGTTAAGTTATACAACAATTAACAAAGCTACATGTTTCAACCCCTTGGGGTCATCTTCAGGCTTATAGGTAGTAACAACAGACGTACCTTGTATGATACCATATTTTATAAGCCTGAAGATATATGATGACACTAGACAAATTATAATAACAACAGCTTTCAGCAACTGGATACAGTTACAAAATGGGGTGCTTCACTATTTGTAACTCCCTAACAAATATTATTCTGGTGAACAATCAAGGATGAGATGGGCAGATGGGTAGGGTAGGTGACAAATATGGGGGAGAAGAAAAATGCACATAGATTTGGGGGAAAGAGACCACTTGGAAAATAAAGGCATAGATAGGATAATAAAAATTAGAATGGATCTTACAAAAGTAGAATGGAAGGGTGCTGGCTGGATTCATCTGGCTCGGGCTGAAGATAGGTAGCAGGCTCTTGTGAACAAGCTAATGAACCTCTGGGTTTCCTTAGAATATGGGGATTTCCTTGACTGGCTGAGAAACTATTTAGCTTCTCAAGACTTATTCTGTCCCGTGGTTTCTGAGTGCTTACCTGATCCAATTTGAATGCAAAATGGGCTGCATTTGATATGACAGACAGAATGATAACGACATATGGGAAGGAATAATCTGAAACAGAACGGCATTTTCAATTAATCTGCAACCTCTATAGTCGAATCTTACATTTCTATGCATTTGTAGATGCAATGACATATAATGTGGAAACTTAAAAACCATGCATATATACAGGGGTGCTGATAAGTCCTTAGCCTGACCAGGAAGGAAACAAGCTAATGTTTCTGTCAGAATGGTGTGAATTTCCTTCGGCACCTTGCCTTGCAGGAAAAAAATTTGATGACAGCTCGCATCTCGATGCTGCTGAAATCGCGCGTGTCCCTGACATTCTTCCGGGCTTGTTTCCTTCCTGGTCGGGCTAAGGACTTATCAGCACCCCGATACTAGGTATTTACAGAAGCAGATGACCCATGTACAAGGAAATGTGGACAGTATTCTTTTCATTGTACAAAATATTTTACAGCATTTCTTCTATTGACAGTAATTAGACAATCTGATAATGACCACTGCTGATAGCTTTACACAGGAATGTTGTGTAACAAACCCACTATTATGGTTAGAGCACAAACCTACACACAGACTTCCAGCGACTTATGTTTTCATTATTGTTTACAGTAAAGAATTGCTATGCACTTGTCATAAAACTGAATTTACTTTAACACACCTTATTAAAGTATGATTTTACTGGTGATGAAGTTGAAGTGTGGGAAGGCAGTTGCCTAATTAGCTATCCTCTCAGCAAGTCCTAATAACTATCAGCTTGTGAAATTACACGGATTCCAACAATGGCATTAGGCTAAGTTACTGAAAGGAACCATGTGAAAATTAACAGTACAGTTTACTGGGGGAACCAATTATAAAGGTAGCCAAGTTAACAAGTTCCTATTATTGTATGCTTTCTTCTGGGTGTCTGAATTTTATATGCCAACGTTTCAGAACAATGTCTGTTCCACCTACCCGCCTATGAAGATAGAACAGACAGAGTGTTCTGAAACGTTGGAATATAAAATTCAGAAACATAACTAACACCCGATGAATATGCAACACAGTGTGTTCAGAAACGTTGGTTATATAAAATTCAGACGCATACCTACCCGCCTACGAAGATGGAACAGACAGAGTGTTCCAAAACGTCGGCATATAAAATTCAGACACCAGGGAATTACCCAGAAGAAAGCACACAACATTCAGAACACGGCAAAAGCTTGATATCAAAGAAGTTCCCATTAATCAATCTGCAGAATCAATTTTAATTACTTACAGATGAGACCTCCAACAACTGCATGAATAAGTGCCAGGGTTGGGAAGAAATAAAGAGCTGCATAAATTGACATCTTGCCATGGTTTGGTAGGAAACGTTTCACTAACCAGGGTCTCACAAGCAGCATTAGCATGACAGATAAAGCGTAAAATATGAACACCATCGTGTATCTGCAAGAGTCAAAAGACAGGATCAGGTTATATTATACTGTTCATTTATGTGCCATTCCAAAATGTCACGTGTTTATTTGGCTCTCATATTCTAGTGAAATGAAACAAAATAAAGATGGTCAAAGAACAGGCATACCTGCAACAAGGAACCACCACAAATTTTAAGCATTTGCTGGTACATCTCTATTTAAAATAAAATCATCATATCATTGTTTTATGTAGGACACTGTCGATGCAAGGGTTTATCATTTGATTCCATAAAACTAACTTAAAAGTCTGTTATGTATGGCGGCATTACCATATGGCAGCAATAAACAACACTAGAGTGAATGACAAATGTGACGTTGTCTAGACCCGGGATTCTCAAACCCAGAGCCGTGACCCCACGTCTGGTCGTGACAACTTCTCGATGGGTTGTGAATTTCCAAAATAATCATGCCTGCAGGTTTCTCTTTTCAGCAATTTAAAGTTTATTCAGAAAAAATAAAACTAAAAGCAGGTGAGAAACTGTGTCTAAGTTCTGTTGTAAAAGTTCTTTTTAGGCATGCTCGCAACATCGCGAAAAGTCGACTATAAGCTTTGTTATGCACATCCATCCACATGGCACAATTCGGCTCCCATTGGACGGATTTTAATTAAATTTTATATTTGACAGTTTTTTGAAAGTCTGTCAAGAAAATTCACTTTTGATTAAAATCTGACAAGAATAATGGGTACTTTGATGACAATACACAGAGTATGTAAATTTGTGACAATATCTTGCTGAATTATACTTAGAATGAGAAAAGTTTCAGACAATAGTTGTTGGGGAAAATCAAAACACACATTTTGATTTTTTCAAAAAATCGTACCATTTATGAAACAGCGTGAAAAAATACGGCACAGCCAGAGAGGCCACAAGGAGCGCTAGAATATGGCGTAGAAAAGGTTTGATTTGCATGCGTGATAAGTTAGGCAAGTATACAGCACAAATTCACAATATTCAATACTTACTGCTCCATAGTTTATTAATTCCACCTGATATTATAAAATGCTTTACAGCATCACTTGCAAAAACTGAGAAACTGTGCTGCCACTTGTCTCTCAGTAAGATCTGTGTAGCCAAACTGCATGTCTCAAGAAGACCATGAGCAAATTAGCATTCTTGTATTTCAATACAAGCAGTGGTCACTGTACGTGAAGACGTATGTGCCTTTTATTGTGGGCAATAACATAAATTTGCCATAAAAATACTGTGCAACACTCAATATTTTTATATACTTCGTAGTGGCATACAGCTCAAAAGCACAGAATGCACTGTCGAGCATTTCCACTACAACAGTTGTTACACTAACATGCTGCAATGTTATGTCGTATGTACAATGCCTACAGCAGACTGCTGGAGTGGTCAGTGCTGGTACTTAACTGAATCACAAGTTCAAGTGATTTATGATTTTGGGTTGTGTACAAAAACAACTTAGAACCATCAGGTTAGACCAGTGGTTCCTAACCCTTTTCCACTTGTGTGTCCCTTGGCAGCCTATTTCCATAAATTGTACGGGGCTTTTCTCGAGGTTGAATAACGAAGAAAACCCGCTCTGCCACTCGTCGTAACATTAAATTAATTTCACAACTTTCGACTTGTATTTGTCTTACACTATTGACGCTTGTGACTTTTTCCACCATTATTCAATTTTTTTGTGTACCCCTAAATGTCCTGGAGGTGTGCATACCCCAGGTTAGGAATCACTGATTTAGATCACTGCTGGAGAAAAATCACTTGTAGGTCACACAGAAACAAGCAGACTTTACAGTTTTTGAAGAAGGCCATTTTCAATGTCACGAATGTTTAGTGTAAACAGAAGAGCGATGTTTTTTACCATGATGGTAACCTGTAACAGTCTAAAACTTCTGATCCTGTATGAAAGGTGTAATGTTTAACAACTGGTAACACAGAATGTAACGTACAGTGGATATACGGCCTCTTGCGTGCAGTGTAGCGTCTTGTCATAGTTTGGGCTGGGGTTGTAAAGCAGTGTATACCAGTCGGACAGTTTCTGCGTTCGACAAGACCGCACAGCCAAGCTTCCTGTCGGATCTGACAACAGCAGTGTTAGAATTGCTGCCATCACAATCTCAAGCAGAGCTGAGATATGCAACACCAGCACTTCTTTACAGAAACTGAAAACAGACAAAAATGAAGTCGTAATTTCACATTTACATTTCAAAGTAAAGTTTCATCTTCAAGCTGTGTTAGCGATCTGCTTGACGTAACAGTAACATTTAAGACCTATTTTTAAATGATTCATTATTTAACATGCACAAACTCACATCTCTGTGGAAATAAGTATATTATAATGGGCGTTTTGACTTTCATCTTTGACTTAATTTTTCTGGACTCACACACAACAGCATATTTAAGGAAATAAATTTTTAACTAAGATTTAGACCCAGTCAAAAAACTGAGAAGAGCAACTGTTAGCTTCATGATGTCTGTCTACCCATCTACATGGCACAACCCAGCTCTCACTTGATGGATATTCATGAAATTTTATATTTGGATATTTAACAAAAAGTAAAACAAAAAGCCATCGCATGACAGACCTGGACAGTCCCTTAGGGTTCCAGGAGGTTGAGGCTACAAGATTTCAAGACAGTCAGCACATGAAGGTGGTAAGGCTGTCAGCCCTACACACCAGCTGCCTTTACCACCCAGGAAATATTCCTGGTACTCATTTCTGTTAAGAGGCTGAGCCAACCCCAGGGCCATAGTGCAGCAGGAAGGATTGTGTCAATGAAAAATTCCGATGACACCATCGGGAAATTTGTAGTGCAGTGCCTCAATCAACTGCGCCACCATGTGCCCGCCCCCCCTCAAAAAAAAAAGAGTCAAGGAAATGAAAATTTCATTAGAATCTGACAAGAGTAATGGGTACTTTACATGAAATGTAAGTAAATTTATGAAAAATCTCACTCAGTTCTTCTCTTAGAATGAGAAATATTTCAGACAAAAGTTGTACAGAAAATCAAAACAAACATTTTATTTACAATACCTTTCTCCAAAAATTGTGCCATTTATGAGAGAATGTGGGAAAATACGGTACAGCCAGAAAGGTTACAGATTATAATACAGTGCATGTGCTTCGCATGCTGGATAAATAAGGCTACAGACGCATACTCAGAATATTCCATGGCAACAATGATTATGTGAAGGCACCTCAATGTTATGTTATACGTACATTGCATCTTTTCTAACAGGTTTCATTCTGGGAAAGTTTTTACTTCTGAATAAAGAGCTTCAAATACTGACATATTTAATTGATCACATAAATTGAATTTTGTAAACACTGTATATATATATATATATATACACACTATATAAATGGTAGAGTCCATGTGACCACCATGATGATGTATGGGGAGTTACATTTTTTACTCTAGCCACTTGACTGCAGGGGAAGGACACCTGGTACCAATTGAACAGAGGGGCTCATTAGGCCCCACATATAAAAAGGTAAACTGCACCCTTGTACAGGCACTGAGGCTCTGTACAGGCCATACAGCCCATAGGGGGAGTAGAGGTATAGCTCACTCTTTCTTGACCACGGCACTAGAAGGGAGTGAGGGGTCAGTGTCACGCCCCAGCTGCTCTTTACCCTCGGGAAAGACCCGGTACCTATTGTACAGGAGGCTGGGTGGGCCCCAGGGCTGGTCTGGACAGGTGCAGAAAATCTCGCCCCCACCGGGATTCGATCGCTGGACCGTCCAGCCCGCAGCCAGTCGCTATACCAACTACGCTACCCAGCCCACCCCATATGTAAAACCCTAGTAATTTGTTGTGTTAATTTTGCATGGTTTTTCTCTGATGTAAGCTGTTCAGAGGCTGAAACCTGCTGGAAGTAACACATTGGTAACTGAGGCACTCATACGCTCTTGTGTATAATTATGGTCTTCTGCAAGCTGCTATTTAAGATTTACTTGAGATGTATTTGGTTCATATCTCAGTGATCCTGACAGGTTTCTCAATGTTTACTTCAGTCTGTCCAATAATTCATCTTCCCTTCTCATTCAGTGTTGTGTAAGAGAATGCTAAATAACCACAATCGGATATTGTGTTAAAGTTAGCTGCCTACATCCATGATAGCAGGACGGCCTTTCTTGCACAGGGTATATTCACCTGAACAAGAAGTTACATTTTTATTGTAAGCATATCTCATCATCATCATCACAAAAGCCTGCCTACAGACTCTGTCCTGAGCCAGTCCAGTTCACATCTCTGCAACCTATTGGTATGATTCATTTCCACATTATCCTCCCATTGGCACTTAGGACTGCCATCAAATTTTTCCATTTTGTGTTAATTTCATAGAAAATGATTGCAGGTTGTGAGCAGTGGCGATCTGAAGTTTGCATTATGGCTGCAGAAATATTTGGAAAACAAAAGAAAAAAGATCTCATGTAGACCCAAAGAGCAGAGTTTACATATGAAATGAGAGAAATTTTAATTGTAGTTTATATATTGCTCATTTGTGACAAGTGTCACAACTCAAAATATGTGATTTTTCAGGACAGACTTTTAAAGGTTTTAAAGTGCTATAATTTTCTATGAGTGCAACGATGACACAACTGCTCTCCAGTGGCGAGTTTTGCAAACTGGGTTATGACACTATACCTGTTAAAAGTTTCTTTTTATACCGATAACTCAAAAATGCCAAATTTTCAGTTGTGACACTCTTGCCACAAATGAGTGATATGTAACAGGATGTGACTGCGTTTCCTGACGTCACTGGCAATTGTACATTAGTACACTGTCATATCTGAGGTTCTCACAGCTGTACCACAGAGGACTTAGTCTTCTGCGATGTGGCACCATATTGTTCGGTCAGTAGTCCCCAACATTTTGAATGATCTTAATGATTTCATCTTAGAGGGTCAAGCAGTCCAAATCCAGTCTGCTTGGACTGTTTGACTCTGAAGATGAAGACACTACAAACCTCTGAAACATCAGGAAGAACTCATCATATCCCTGATGACTCAAATCCCGAGTTTTAGCTCTGGTTAGTATTGCTTTAGCCAGTTGGTATAGCGACTGACTACGGGCTGGACGGTCCAGGATCGAATCCCAGTGGGGACGAGATTTTCCGCACCTGTCCAGACTGGTCCTGGGGCCCACCCAGCCTCCTGTACAATGGGTACTGGGTTGGGGGTAGAGGTGGCCGGGGCATGGGGCTGACACCCCCCACATCTAGAGTAATGAGGTCCTAGAAAGAGTAGAGCTATACCTCTACTCACCCTAAGGGCCTTCGTGGCTTATAAAAAGGGTGAAAACCTACCAAGTATTGCTTTAATCACCTGCAGTGGCTAAGGGCAAAATGCTGCATATCAACATCCCTCATTTCCTAAGTGCTGTCTCAATTGGAAGTGACTCACAATTTAACGTTTATGAGACTCCATGCGGATTTTCACTTTACGTCCGTCTTGCTAAAAGTAGATAGTGGGTGGTCTCACACAATCACACAATTCTCTTTCAGTACATTGACTTCATTTCACTGTTAACTCCAATAGTTCTGCTCATGGGGGTGGGAACATTTGTTTATTTATATAACACCAATTTCATGATGAAGTCATTTTCTGGGGCTAAACATCGGGGTATGAAAAATTTTCTTCGAATCTAGGAGCGAGTTGAAAAATTTTGAAACAAGACCTTTCTTCTGTGGATTTGTTGCAATGACTAACAACCTTCAACCTTCCATTGCCACTCTTCCAGGCCTTGTCTGACAATGGAAGTGAACACACACAGCCACCTAATCCCACAAGTCTTGCTATCATTTGCCCTCTCTTCTGTGCCATTCATGGAGAAGACATTTAACATTCCCTCTGTGCATTTTCATATTATGCTAAACTGATTCTGATAGTTTAAAAACTATCTGTTGGTGGCGAGCTGTTTAGTAATGAAGTGTCTGTTGAACTGAGATTTTCAAACAGAACAAGATAGGCAACGTACAGATAATGAAACATTCGGGCACGGTTGTGTAACCATTGTTGCTGTGGAAAAGCAATAAGTATTACATTTTTTGGAGCATGTTTGTAGCCTTAGCTGTCCATCATACAATGTGCACGTGCTATATTATGTCATTTGTGGCCCACATGGCTCTGCCATATTTTTCCACTATCTCATAAACAGCACATTTTTTTTCAGAAAAATGATATTATTGAACATAAAATGTGTGTTCCCAAAAGGGTATAATATATGAATTTGGGAAGAACAAGACTGAAATGTAGACCAAGAAATAGATGGGAAGATGAGGTGAGAGAGGATGGAAGAATAGTTGATGGAGAAGGGTGGCTGGAAAAAGTACATAACAGAGAGGAATGGAAGAAACTCCTGAGAATGGCAAGGAATCATCGCATTCTGCACATGCCAATGGAATGAATGAATGAATAAAATGTGTGTACACTGTACAATTTTGTCTAAAACATTTCTCATTCGAAGAAAAATTCATTGAGATCATAAATGTCCATAGGTCATTATGTAAAGTACAAATTATTATTGTCAAATATTAATCACACTTGAATTTTGACAGAGTTCCAAAAAATGCTCAAATATCAAATTTAACGAAAATCCATCCAGTAGGAGCCGAGCTCTTTCATGCAGATGTAATGAATCTAATAGTCGCAATTTTGCATGTGTGCCCCAAAACATTAATATACGATACACACTTTAAAATTTGTGGTTATTGCAACAAATTTGGTGTTGTAATGACCTGCCACCTGGGATTTGTCAAGCCCTGCTAAACAGTGTCAAAGGGCAGGGTGATTCATGGATGATGCTTTGTAAACGACTGGATGGAAGTGGTCATGTCCAAAACAGGGTATTATTCTGGCACTTATGGGTCCGAGGAAAACCTCCAAACTTAGTTATGACAGGTCAGAACTGAACTAGGCACCACTTGAATATGTGTCTAGTTTTGGCACTATATCAATCTGATTGGCTGCATGAAATTTTATTTTATTTCCATTCCCCCGTTTGCACACCCACATGAACCATTCATCTTCATGTCTGTAAAGAGCTGGAATTACTTATGTTGTACAATGTCTATACCACAAGGTGGATGACTGAGGAATCAGGGTGTCATCCTTAAAGAGGGAACATATCTTTGTCTTCCCAAGTGTCCAGCAGACAAGGTCCTGAGCTCTCCCAGCTCCTCAGCCCATGGATAACAGGCTCTGGATGCAAGCCAACAGGTGTGAACTTGGTCTCTCACCTTAATCTAGCATTGAGGTACATTGTATGTGAATTTCTGTTGTGCTGGCTTATTTAGCAATGCTGTCAGTATCCAAGTTACAGCACTGGTGACTGATAAATGAAACTAAATATAGAGCAAGAGCATTGGCATGGGAAAACTAGAGTACTTAGAGGAAAACTGCCTCACTGCTATATTGTGAACTGTAACTCCCACGTGGACTGCCTTGTGACTGAACCTGGCCCTCTGCATTAAGAAGCCAATGACCAACTGCCTCAGCTATATTCAGATATACTTCTGCTCTCCCATACATCTTTATGGCACAGTGCTTGATTAAGTTGAGGTGACTACTTTTCATCTTACCTGTATCCATATCTATCAGAATTCAGTAGCTTTCTTCTTTGAAGAATATATGTCTTGTTACAGACTCAGTGTGACAGAATATGGTTTTTGCAGACTATGTTATGACATTTTATGCATATATCAAAACCACTCCATACCTTCTCCTTCCACTCTTACCAGTTTCAGGCATAGATTAAGTTTTACCTTCATCTTCCTTTAGTCACATTTAGGATAGTAAAAACATTACTGTTATTGTGAAAGTACCTTCTTCTCTTAGAAGCTGTATCTATAGAGAACCAATGCAAGACAAGTGCGAGTAATGCCATAAAACCAAGATACAACCAATCATAGATTTCAGGACTGTTGTTGCATTCAATGCATTTTGATAAACCATCTGCCCTGTATCCACGTGGGCATGCACCACAACTACTCCAGCTATCATTTGGTAATAATTCTCGCCCACAGTACAATCCAGGACATCGAGTTGGTTTGTTTACTGGACCTGCAAATAAACCGTGTTCTATTATATTTTATCGTTTCGAAGCAAATGTCGGCGCCCAAAATTTGCCAAACATTTGATAAAAAAAGATGAAAAGGGGGGGTATCCTATATCGCTGGGCTTTCACTCCTCTGGTAAAGGATTTTCTGTGAGTAGAATGTGATATAATTCCTCACTGTACGTCTGATACTAAATACCTCATCTACCTGCTACGTATAATGTTAGTCACCTAATTCAATGACGTACGATGAAGCCGAAATTCCTGAACTGTAGAAAATCATGAACATTAATATTAAAGAGAAAGCGTGTTCCCTCACAAACATGCTTTAAGCTTTCGTTACAAATCTCTTCATATACAAGAGTTCACATTCGCTACATTTATATCAAGTAGGATCAGAATAAGCAGATGCTGAAATACGGAAACATAAATGGTGACCAGAAGTATACGGCACTAGCTGAGCATAACCTATAAAACAATTCACACAGATGTACGATACGTCCCCTGGCACCACAGTACATCTAGTTCCTGGCACCATTCTATACGTGAGACGGACACCAGAGCTAATTCACGCAGATGAACGCGGATCATCAGGTACCGGTTCTTATCACGGATTACAGCGTTCCGTATGTCTCTGTGGCTCGGGTAATCTGTCCTCTTTACCAATCTACACGGCGTCATAGCGCTGACAAAGGAAAACTTCATATACCGAATGTCTACACGGTATCAATCTGTGCTGAATGCAACGAACTGTGCAGTCATTGATGAACGAAAGCGAAGAATGGAAATGCACATGTTCGTATCGTTTCATTTCAGTTTCCATTTCTAACCACGTCTGTAAACAATGAGAGTATGATTGTAATGCATCATGTTAAGGTATTAGTCGTGATATAGGCGTGCATAAGTGGTGAAAAGGCAGTTATAATGGCTGTAGTTAAGAGAATGGAGGAGTAACGTATAGCCTGTTCTTAACGCTGAACGAGATTGCTTCAACGTTATGGTTAGTCTCAGTAGGGACTTGAATACATCGAGTGGGGTAAGTAGGTTTCTTATTTATGCTTTTTTCGCTTTTATTTAAATATATGGAGTGGTTAAAGGCTCTATGTTAATAAAATTAACACATGAGTCATTTGATGTCGTTTGCTGGAAACGCCGCCTTAGGTTTTCTCCAGAATACGGTGACCAATCATTTACCTTGTTGTATAACCAACTGTATACTAGTGCACGTGCACGAACATCTCAACAATTTTTTTTGTTTAACGTAAACATTTACAATTGAGCATGATAATATAATATACGTTATTTATGGCACTGAAGCAGCCTTAAAAGGATGGGCGGAAAGTCAAGGATGCAAACATTGAAATCGACCCATCGCAGGTGGTGGTTGCGACTGTATAGACGTATGTGCAACCAAGGTGTCAAGCAGACATAGGCAGTGTTAATAAAAAAAAAAGAGAGAGAGAGTAAATGTTTAACGTATGCAATGCCGTCATGTGTCAACGTAGTGTAGCATTGATGGTACATGAATGAAAAGTTGAGTGTGGAACACTGATGGAATTGTTGAGTGAGAGAGAAAACCAACGAGATGCATTTCACAAATCTGGAAGGCTCGTTTCCGAACAAAACCCCGGCGAACCCAACCCTCTGCTCCAGATGGCCATCAACACCTCCCACCCTCCTACATGACCCTGCTAGTCGAACAGTAACCTT
>Ga0136643_10009894_pt1 | contig 14054 bp, 6 predicted proteins | sample TergutLab28metaG_FD_96883 | JGI IMG/M metagenome (GOLD analysis project Ga0136643, IMG submission 96883) | Labiotermes labralis P1 segment gut microbial communities from Petit-Saut dam, French Guiana - Lab288 P1 (version 3) (version 3) | ecosystem: Host-associated > Arthropoda: Insects >... | reverse complement strand
TATATCCATCATCAGGAGCTCGCGACTATTCTGTTGAATTACCACATTGGTCGTATTGTTCTTGGTTCGATGTGTGTTGGAGTTTCGGTGTGGTTGGGTTGGAATGGTATCCGTGTTGCAGGTTGCAACACGGATACCACTCCAACACAACCACACCCAAACTCCAACACACATCGAACCAAGAACAATACGACGAATGTGGTAATTCAATAGCACAGTCGCAAGCTCCTGATGATGGATATATTAATGTCCGAAACATGTTGAGCACACAAGAAGTGAAATAAAATAGCAAGTGACATCAAGTTGGTCTTTTATTCTTCAACTATCACAACTATGCACGTTCCAATAAATGTAAGATTTAAAAATAAAATTGCATTTTATGATTTATACATTTTGTGTGATTCATTTAGAAAAAGGGGTATTTATTTTAAATGGTTGAGATGGCGCTGAATTTTAAATGTCTCCATCTCTGTGTGTGAAAGATGAATGTAATTATCGGACTGCCAAGACACGTGCGTACTTTACCGTGTGACTTAAAATTGAATTTCAAAAGTATCCGTACAACTACTATTTGTATAACTGGGAAGAATAGAAGCGTGTGCGAACGCCCTGACATCTATGGAATTTGACCTTTAAAATTGTTGTTTATCCGAACTGGCTTGCTGCACCAACAGCTTAAGTTAAAGGAAAGTGAAGAAAGAATAGGAAGAAGACAGTACATAATCAAGTAATTTTTGTTGACGGAACGCCGTAACTGCAAAAAATGTTGAACGCTTGCACTCAAGTTTGATAGAGTTTTCTTTGCTACGAGCAACCTGTAAGGTGTGTTCCCTCTAACACAGGTTTTAAAATATTTTTGTTTCCGAAATACGTACCAGATTGGACTATCATGCAAAATTGTACCTCCAAACTCTCATTAACAACTGCTTTCACATACAACAAATTTCATATATTTTTTAATTTTTCCACCCAATACTTTGGACATTATGACTGCTCTTGCATTCGTACCTTTTCGTAGCTTCATAATTTTGTAAATTTTATGAAAATGAATGTAAAACAAAAGTAGGCCCGTGTCTAGCACTCAGATGGTGTTATTGCTATTCAAGGCTCTGATACCAGATAAAGATAAGAACAAACGTTTCTGAACAATATTTTTGTTACATCTCCTTTTTCGGGACAGAAATAACTCTAGAATTTGAAGGCGGTATGTTATCTCGAAACCAGACTGCACGGTTTTATAAATCTTTTCAGTAGAATACAAATCTTTATATCCCTGAAAATCACTTTTTTTTTTGGTAAACTGTATTATTTGCTGGGATCCCAAATTTTTTGTAATTATGCTCGAAACAGGCCTGCCTAATGGTAGGAAAGAAATTAAATTATAGCATTATTATTTTCTCATTATGTGTAAGGAATGGCCTTATCTTTAGCTCCATAGAGTTCAACTTTCTTTCCAGATCGTTTGTTATTTTGCCCACAAAGTTAGCGTCTCTTCTCCTGTCACTTCGTCTATCTTTAGTCATTCTCTTCACTTTCCCGTTTGGTCAGTTCTAACGGGTTTTTTCAAGGAGATTCGAGTCTTCAGAGATATTGCGCCATCTAGACCGCTACACATTTGCCGTATTTTCGAAGTTTCTACTCTCAACTATAATAATTTACCTGACGACAGGAAGTCACGTAGCTGAAGATGCGAACCTTCAACAACAATCTGTGAGAACCTCATTTTGTTTTGTGACCTGGATTCAAATGAAAAACATAAACTTTCCTTAAAACTCCCAAGAGATACTAACACTGTCTTTGTTCTAATAGGGCTATTATATCAAATAGGTTGCCTATTTGAAGGTTTGGATGGGTCAGTTACTTGGCTAAAATCGAAATGTATGGTAATTTCCAGTGTAGCTATGTCCATGAGATACTAAATTCTGTTACAAGTGTACTTAATTAAGTAACGTAACATAAAACGTAGACATATACTTCGAATATTCCTGAACGTAAGGCCACAAAGTTCTGTTGATCTTGCGAGAAACGTAAAATTGTATACACATGTAATCGCGTTTTACGTAAACACAGGCCAACGGGCCTGCCTGCGAAGTTCAGTGACTTCTTGTGGCGTATGATTTAGGGGCAAATATTGCGAAGGTCTATTACAGGGCTCTTGTTTTAAAATTTCTAGGGAAATTCTAGTGTTACTGTATGTACCGCAAGGTTTAGTACTAAAATATCTGCATTTTGGCCACATCGTTTAACTTTGCATTTTTTTTGCAGTGTTCTGGTAAAGAGAAATTATTTAGACTGCTTTAACCGTCTTGTCTTTCTAAAGGAGGCACAACCTCTCTTCTTTGTGTTAGAAAATGCATTGTTATGCCAAATACAGAACAATTTTACCCTTCGAACGATATATATTTTTTCTGTAGCTCAGCAGCCCAAATTTGGTCTTCTGACGAGGTTTCTGGTAGTCTGCACACAATAAGACACAGACATGCACAACCTGTAGGACTCGCCTGAACGAGCATTCAGCCCGTCGCAGACGCTGCTGGTACTGTACCTGCACAACACAACAAACATAAGATTTGGACGTCCATAACTTCAGCTGGATTGGAACACTTGAACTCAACAATCTAGCTGCTGGAAGTCTACGCATTAATTCTCATAGCAATGGAGATCAGGTCAGAAGCTATACGCCTCGTACAAAATGTTATTACAGGCCTTCAAGTACCATGTGACAGTTAATATTTCTGAAATGTATATTTATTTATTTATTTCCGTACAGCCTTCTCAGCATCAGACTCGTTAGGCCTAATAATTCTTATTTTTTTCTATAGAATACATGGAGCCCTTTCTGTTAAGTTCACATTGCTTAATAAATTGAATTCTGCCAAAATTTGTATTGCTATCATTAAATCGTATTATTTCAACATAATAATATTCAAGACATACTGCAACAGATGGAAATGAGGATTCGTAGTAATTTTGTACATATTTCCCTTTCTTACGAATGGTTGTATCCAACCTGTCGTTACAATATTCTTCAAACATATATAATATTTTTGGAATTACGATCTAATGAACATTAAATCAAGCATTTCTAGTCTTGAGTAAATAGATAATGGATTATTTCAGTAATATCTACGCGTAGTAAGAAATAAGAAAGGGAATAACTAATCTTGGATTAAATTGTAATTAAAGAAATGTGTCTAATTAACCCGCATGTCCACCTGTAATTATTACTCCTAAATTTTCCAAATATTCTGCTAGGTTATTTTCTGGCATAAATATTTCAGATTAGACCCGACCAAAATTACATGGATGGCATTTTAGCTACAGAATTTTTACCTCTTATTTCTAAAATATTTACTTTTTAAGGTATGATACTGAGAAATTCTGCACAATTATGTTTTATTTTATCTGTTTAAAGACTCTTAACAAGGCGTTTCCAAAATAAGTCAAAGCCTATTTTTATACTACACAAATTTATGGCACACAACCATTACTGCATGCTACATCATTTCATTTCTTTGAAGAATTTACAGTTGACGTAGAGATTCTACTTACGTTACTTTGGTTGGCTAGATCCTAAATAATTCACACGCTTGACCATTTTTTTTACATATGTACTTTAGAATTTAACAGTGGGTGTGTAGCTTCACGTATGATCTGTTTTTCCAGTAACAGTCATACGCCTACCTCCACGTTACTCATTTTCTTATCGCCATGAAACTGAAGATAATAATATGTTGCATTATCGTCACGTTTGTACTTTAAATTCCACTAAAAATGAAATTTACAAAATTTCCGTCCGCTCTCTTTATCCTAGATCGATGGCTACAAACAGATTCACGATCATACTTTGAAGATTAATAATTTAGTTCCAAATTGGCAATTCTATGCATCTCCTGAGTCGGTTGTATAAACCACAAGAAGTTTTAAGCTGTGTTTTTGGGGTGCCCTCGAATCCCTGCATACCAAATTTCATAAAAAACCGACAAGATTTTTCGAAAATGGAAATGGTGAAGCAGTATTACGCAGACACAGAGAGGTGTCATGACAAACATTCTTTCTTGCTACGAAATTGGAAAATGAAACAAAAGGAGAGGTTTTATTGGACTTCCCTTCGATTGATGAAATAGTAGAATGTTCTGAAAGCAGTTTCTAATGGTGGGTTTTTTAAGACTTTAGTTCAGTCATTCAGTTCTGCCTCATTGCTCGTACGGTTAACATGTTTCATTAGGCTGGTTGACAGAAAAAGCACATGCAATTTTAAGAAAGCCTTCCAGCGTTCCTGATAAAAAAAAATTCAGCCTTTCGCAATCCCATTATCTGTTTCCAGCAACAGAAGGTCTTTAAAGTCAACAAAATACCATTGAACAAAGATTCAAGATCATTTTGATTTACTTTTCCCACTCTATGTTGCAGGTAGTGAGTTGGATCATGACTACGGCTAATATATTTTTCCTGGATTTGATAATTATTCGGTGCTGAAAGTTGGAGGTTCCTGCTGGAGAAATTTTGTCATCCCCTGCATATCATCAATATTGTTTTGTATTATCATCGTAATGTGAGTATTCAACACATTATTTCTACGCATTAGACGATTAAAACTTAAGATACCGAAATCTAAACCTGTAAAGAGACAAAGGGTATTGTTTCCGTTCGTATGTTTGCCCTTTTCTAGACACAAGAATATCGTAAATGGTTAATCCTTGACGAAGCTTGCTATATAGCCTGTGACAGAGGCTTTAGCACTTTATAAGAGTCGCTGCCATTTCCACCAATTGCTGCAAAATTGTCTAAGTTTAGTTTGGTTACTGGTTTTCTAAAGTTCACGAAATAAACAACTAAATAACTCTTAACCATTCCATTTTTAACGCAGTACATTAAATTCTCTGTGAAATACGAAGAATTTTAAATTGCTCAAAGAGTTATTTACCGGGTTTTCGCCGCGGGGGACCGAGTTTGTGCTCGGGACTCTCCGGAAGGAAGTTGTGGTATACAAAGTTATATCGGGACTTGTTTCTCTCCAACTACTGACTTTGCTCCTTGTCAGAATCATTCCGTCTTTACTCCACGTTTATTTATATGTTAAATATAATCTTAACAGAAAGGAAAGGAGGTGAATTTTGGGAACCTTTCAACAAACTGATGTTCTGTAGTAAATCAGGGACCATCAGAAAAGGGAAGTGCCGGCAGCGGTCTCTTTCAGACCTGAAAAGTTTAACGGATTTTTTCAGCTTCTACGGCTTGTGTATTCTTATTTGGTTGCGTAGTTCATCTATTGTGATCTTAGTGTCTGGATTTATAGCGTGGAATAGATTGCTTCTTTGCGGAACTAAGGATAAAAATCCAAACCAATAGGCCTTTATACAAGAAGGAAAAATGAAATATTTCACTGGCAAATTATTTTCTGGTCCATAATTCATTAATTAATTATGAAACTATTATTTATAAAAGGATCCCTTTGTAATGGTACTCCCTCCTAATAACACGTCGCACTCGACAAAAGAACTAATTTATATGTTATTAACATTTCCATGGAAGTTGGGAAACCAACTCTGAAACTACAACTTTGTGAAACCAGAGCGTGATGCTTCTGTGACGCAACTCCAGTTAACATTTGTCCTGCTCATTGCTTCAGGGAGTCCTGTTTGAGGTCTCACCTTGTTTTCCTTTTTTGAGCCTGGAGGGTCTCTTAAGATTATTGAGTAAAGAGTATCCGATGATCACGTACAGGGAGAATTGGCCTCAAATCCGCTCACCCCTCTACCCGCTTCAACTTCCCGATGAAATGACTGTTTATGTCCAATATTTGAGGCATAAAAACACACATATATACACATATACACATATAGGAACAGGCGGGACTGCGGCGATTCGCGAACCCACCCTCCTCCCTCCCCAGCCACGTGATAACAATACAATCAATGACCGAAGCCTGTCACCAATGTGAGCCATTCGCCCCTCCCCTGCCCACCCACCCCCCTGTCCGCCTACCGCCACCAACACAAATTGTGTGCAGTGTTGTATGTATGTGGAGTGGGCCGTTATTGAACCATCAGGTGTAGCTGTACAGTATTTGCAGCTTCGGCAAAGTTTTAGCAGTGTTCCGAGAGTTGGATATAGTCCGGTCGACGAAGATCGGTGGGTCTGCTGACGAGGACCTGTCAAGATCGAGAAAACTTTCTGGAATCCCCTACCCTTCGCTTGAGAGGAAGTCTGTTGGCCAACCGAGAGGTGAGTACAAGGATCAATATGATGATTATGTTTGTAGAAAGCTGGTCTTGCTGCTGCTGCTGCTTGATCTGGTCGCCTCCTCCTCCTCTGCCTGCTCAGTCCGTCTGTCCGTGTGCGCATCCAGACGATCGCACAATGGACCGACTCCAGGTAGAATCCGCAAGCAACTTCAGACGACAAATATTGATCAGACCAACGACTGGAGATGCCCTCCAAAGGAATCCTCTTTACTTCCATTTTAGGCCTAATGTGTCTACACACAAACATTTTGTAAAGTTTCCTACCGTTTTACTTATTATTTGGTTCAAATGAAGATAAGATTGAAGTATACACACGTACAAGCGTAGGACTTGTCGTGCGCGGAAATAATTAAAAATTGACGCATCTGCGCATCGTAATTAGACCAGTGCAGTAGAATGGTTAAGTGTAAGCCTATATCCTCAGGCGTTTTTATCGAGCACCTTCCCAGCTAGCGCTTCTCTGATTCAGAGTGATTTTCACATTTTTTTGTCTATAAAGCCAGAGTCGTTTTGGCATCTCACTGAACTTCTGTTAGGATTCTGTCCAGTTCATAAACAAAACAGGTCTAAACACGTTTTCCTTAGACAATCGTTAGGTCACAATCATAGAATACCTTGTTTACATTACGTGTTGTGATCAGATTACTACAACGGGCGATTTACACATCGCAGAACACAAATAAGTTTTGTCTGACGGCATTTAAATCCAAATACGAATTACTGCGGTCACCACAAAGATAGGATAAATATAAAATTTTCTAATCTCTATGTTTTGTCTCTGGGATTTTCTCCGGTTGTAACTCCCTTCGTTTTCCTCATTGTAATTTGATCTGAAAATATTTTTTTCATACTTTCTTAAAGTTTCTGTTCTTAAATGAGTGTGGTATACAGAGTATCCGAGTTCCTTGAGTTGGACCACATTCATATATACCGAGTTTAAAACGAAAGGTTGTGTTTTTTTAAATCGAAAGCGGAAAGACAAAATAGGACCCACTTTCCAGTTACCGTGTTCGTTGTCAGTTTTCGTGACACCGGTAAGAAGAACAAGGCTTCCGCCGGTGTGTGAATAAGATTTGCGATCTTTTGGGATTTTACACAGCGTAGAACAGTAGTTAGTTTCAGACGTTTCGGGACAAAATATCGCTTCTATTTTCAAAGGTCAAACAGCCCGAGAAGAATATTCGTCTTGGATTACTTGACTGTGGAATTTGTTAGACCAAATACTTCCCGAAACGTCGGTAAGCAAGTACAGTTCTACGCTGCGTAAATCCCAAAAAAAGCCACATATTTGAAGTAATTCTTAGATAAGTTCGCGCCTTTAAGTGATTATTTCAGTGAGTAAATCTTGTTTAGTATTGAGTTTCATAGACTGGTTAACGTAAACTTTAAAAATTCAAAATAGATCCACATTTCTTTAAAATTTGACAACAAATAACGAATATATCGAAGAATATAACGTTAAAATGTACACAAATATCTTATCTAGACATATTTCTAAGAAAGTTTTATAGCTACTTTTGATTGGAAGTGATAATTATTTTGCAATTTGAACCTGACGCTCGATTCACTGTCAGATCAAGATACGAAATTATGACTGACACAAATTAAACTATTAGTTATTTCAGTTTAAAATATGGCCTCCACGCATGCGCGAAACGGACTCTTTATTTCTTCTACGCCCATTTTTAAGGCGTGTCTTGACAGTTGCTATATTTTTTAAAATAATTTTACACTTTTCAACAAACCCACACTGAGACTTAGAACTGCAGAACAGGACTGTGGCTTCAGGTGTCACTACGTTAAATGACGCCTATTCATCTTTGGCACCTACCATAGAAGGAAATACACTGCGAAATATGAAGTAGAAGTTAAAATTCCTGTAGAAGAACTTAACGCCCTGTGATGCAAACATTTTGAAAACATATATATTGGCACATATTTACATAATTTCCTACATGAATAAAAATACATATAGATTTAAATGTGTTGACATTTTCCTGCAAATATTCTCCTTGTATTTTAAGAATTATAAAATATCCTGCATAACCTGTATGCGCAATATATCTCTTTGTTAGTTTTAATGTTAATGGTAAAAATAATTACCAGGGTACATTAAGGAGTTAATAGTAATTGAAATTGCAGGGAAGATCGAATATCAAATAATTATGTCAAAATCACTCCAGATAAATAATATATTTAGTGTTGTTTCCTTATGAATTACGAATTCATCTGACTATTAATTCTCACCACGTACTATCATGGAGTCTTCTACCGGACTGTTAGTTCTTTCTTTCTCATTAACTCCATGCAAATATCTCATTTTTGAGACAACAATACAGTTTTGCCGCAGTCATTAGCATTATTAGATGTAGTTTTATCATTATTGGCACGGCAGTATATTTCCCGTTGAAGTTTATATTAGTGGGTGGACCATTAGTAGAAAAAAGATCTATTTTCTTGGCAAAGCAACGTCGCTTGCTGCATCAAGTTGTCTTTGTACTTCTCGAAGAAGGCCGAGTTCAATGCTTACTGCTCGAGCATTCCTGTAGGAAGTTTAAGGCAAACCGCTCGGATCGCGCAGTAATTAGTAAAGTAGCAGCAATTATTTAAAAAAAGAAATGTTTCATTTTCATTATTTTCCCGCCTTTTCCCGCTTATCCTGTCAACCTCTCTTTCAATTATCTTCCGCATATACTGTTTGAATGTTTATGTAGAATGGTAACATAGTATCCCGTAAAGACTATAATATGTCAGATTTTATGAAGAAAATTTCATCTAGTGAAAGCTTAACTTAGAAAAGGGATTTGTCCAAATATTTTTATTATATTTGTGACCGATGTTCTCATAGTTGTTTCAAAATTAATTTTCTACCTCACAGGAAACATACTGTATAAATAAAGCAAATATTATCACCGTAGAGAACGGTAATTCCAATTTATTTTGAGAATCAAAGGAAACATTTGAAACACTGTGTGGACAGAGATCAGAGATATTGAAGACTAGGCCAGATGGTACATAATACTACCTCTATTCTTCCCAGTGCTTAAAATTACCGCCACATAATATAGTCAGTATCTTACGCATATTACAAGGCCTAATTAAATTCTTCAAATTAAATATCAAAATGTCTTTACTAATTTTGATGCATTAAATTTTCTGCACATGAGTTCTGCAAAAGAGTTCGGTGTTTCAATTACTGTGTTATTTATAAGAACAAAATATCATAAGCTTATCTGCTTCACTGGAAATATTTGTACGTAAATAATCTCTCGTTTCAAGTAGGAGAAATATCCCCATGTTCCATCACGGATGGCTGCGAAGCACTGAAGTTTATAGGCTAAAATGTATGGCACATGTTGCAAGCACAAGAACGTGACTGCCATGTCGATATGGCTGCTACACGCACTTGTAATATTTACACAATATATGCCGGTACATCGCCATTTTTAGAAAGATAGAAGTTTAGCGAGAAGGTTTTTAATGTAATGCAACCCGCCGTACAAACACAATATTAGATAGGACTAATTAATTTTCTTCTCTATAAGATAAAAGTACAAAGTACATTCTGCAACTCGGAATTGTGGAACAAAAAATTACGTACAATAAAATTCAGCAGTTATTGATGTTTATTTTGATTATTCAGCTATATCATGAGTAACATTGAAACTGGTGTATTCTTCACACCATTTGGGAAAGTTATACATGTTCTGATGAAACTTTTATCCTCAGACGACTGAATTTGTGGGAGCAACCAAACTGTTGCTTCATATTTTTATGTTTCATTTCTAAATAAAATTTGAGTAGTTTTTTTAGACAGGATTTTCACTTCTTTCTCTCAGAAAATGTACTCGATCTTGCTTCTTTCCAGGATTATTTAAAATCCACACAATAAATTGTATATGAATTGTATTTGTGTAATTTTCTTGTGAGATTTAGACACAAATCGTAGCCACTGAATGAAAGGTGTTAGAAAAAATATTCCTTAATTGATCAGCCTTAATAATTTATATTTATTTCTGTAAATAATTAAATGGATCATAAGTATTGAATGTAGGAATATCTTATGCAAGTACACCTTTACAAAATTCTATATTTCTTGAGAGAATGTATCGAATTTTTTAATTTACTGAAGGTCTGCATTTTTCACCGCAAAGTATGTATAGGTTAAAACACAGCTATAAATAGGGTTATGATTTGTACGTTAATGCATCTGTACGTCAAATATTTCCACTGTCATATCATGAAGAATATGTAAACTACAAGTATAATCCTATATATTGAATATAGAACAATTTAATGTATATGTATCAGTAAATACAATGACCTTGGAGATTCTGATTTCAAAATTTGCTAACACATGGCGCGGTCTGTAAATATTATTTAAAATAATATTATGCGAATTTAATTACAGTTACTTCCAAATATTCTCACACAAACACCATGTTGCTGCCAATGCAGGAATAGCATATTTAGGCCTAATTTTCTTGCATATAGTTGACCTGAGGTATTAATAATATTAGGCCTAAATTTTAAGAGTATTTTCATAAATCTATACAATAAGTACTAGCAATATACTCAAGTTTTGGCTGTAGTATATCACATATCCTTACAGCTTTTTCAACTTCTGAAGTCGAGCCACAAAATGTGTGCAATTTTCGGTGTTCCAGTCGTCAGAATAACTAAATATGTTTAAGAAGACATTTCAATATCTCCAAAAAGTAACATTATCGTAGATGGACGGTATGGAATTAATTTATCTGACTCGGGTTATGGAAGAGCGCCTGGCTGTTGGAGCATCGTAATGAATATTCGGCTTCCATAAGGTACTGGGAAATTCTTGATTACATGAGGAAGTATTAGCTTTTCGTGATGTTAGGTAAGTTACTGTAAGCAATGGCAAAGATATTGAAGAAAAATGAAGTAGTAACTGTTTGAACGTTTTAAAATGAGTGTTTTATGAATGAACTATTACATTATACTTTGTGTTCTGTGATAGATGGCTCCGCATTGAAACGTAAATTTTCTGGAGGGGGCAAGGTAAACTAAGAAAATTTGAAGTTCATGGTTCCGTGCATCGTAATTCAATTTTAATAAAAACGCAACCAGATGCAACAGTATGCAGATATTTATTTAATGCAAAGTCACTCTACATGTTTCGGCTGTCACAGCACCCATCATCAGGAGTACTAAAAACTGTAACCGCCAACACACACTGTTAGTTCATTCCAGTTAATCCTTGCATTTTACAGTATGACCTGTACCGGAGGCTGCGGTTACAGTTTTTAGTACTCCTGATGATGGGTGCTGTGACACCTGAAACATGTATGAGTGATTTTGCAATAAATAAATATCTGCATACTGTTGCATATGGTTGGATTTTTATTAACATTAAAAAAATTTGAGTTACTTTAAGTAAAATAAATGATACATTTCCTTTTATCTTACAAGAAAATGTATTGAAGTAATTTAAAAACCTCTAATTCTGTTACATGCAAACGGCTCGTTGAAAGGATATGTAAATTTAAAAAAAATATATATATCAAAATTTCGAACTTCAAAATATTGGTGTAAAGAAAGTCTGAAAGTTAGAATATATGGAGATGTTCAGGCTAAGACATTCACAGGAAAGAAATATAACCTGTGACTTTCTATTCGTCTGCTCAAAATGTCTTTAACTCAAACCAAAATTCAGAATTAAAAATTAGGATTATTTCAGTAGTATGCAATGTTTTAAACGCCAGATATTATGAAGGAATTCTGTAATTAATTAACATCCTAGTAGCCTATACTTTTGCTAAAATAAAATTCTACCACTTCACATTAACACGAGTCAAGTTAATTTCCAATTCTCTTGAAGTATTTCCCTAAGATACATTGAATATTCTATGCACATTTTATATTAGGCTAAGAAATAAACCGAACTTAAGTAGAGGACGAAAAGCTCCTGTAACATTGAATCGTCTATAAGAGAAAGACAAGAATAAAGCCATGAACGCTCTGTGTCCATATATGGTGCGTCTAAATGTTGGAGAAATAATTAAGATGAGGAATTCACAATGACACGAAATGATATCGAATATTTTTGTTATGAATGCTGGTTTTATGGACTTCCCTTAGAGCGTATTGTTCTGATAGAAGCTTGTGTTCTCTGGTGGAAATTTTGGGAGGCATCTAACTACTACGGCCCGTTCGAAAGATCACTGAAGAGAGGTTGTGTAAATTTACCAAAATTTTAACTGTGATGCACAAATTGTTCTTCAGAAGATGGAGCTGTGTGTAATTGATGTTTGTGTACTTCCAGCCAATAGTTACAACCTTTCCATTTTATTCCTCTAGAAACATGTTAACAATATGGTGCACATTTGTATTAAAATTCACCTGTAAACCCAGAATTATAACCCATTTTAAAAATGTCAAATTTACAAGCGAATAAATTGCAAGTGTCTTTATTTTAGCTTTTTTTCATGACGCTTGTAGTATGTCGAAATTAATGTACCGCACTTACTATAAAATCATTTTTCACTTCTTAATAATGAATCGCAAAGGTTTTAGAAATGTTGTCAGACATAAATTCCAGCTGAGTACTTGCGGAATACAATTCAAAGCCTTGCGTATTAACATTTCCGTTATCAGTGAGTCAGAAGTACAGACGGCTGCAGCCGCTATCAAAAACAGACGATTTACTGACTGTACATAGGAATGTATTCAGGTGAAAAAAATTCCGGGTTCCACTTTGACGGTACACTGAGCATTATATCATTTAATTTGTATCTTCATAATAATCTGAATGTTAATAAAACCACAGAGTTTTCAAACCTTAATTACGTGTATGTTTATAATTTCTTTAGATACTTCTTGATTTTACCTCATGTCTGAGCAGCTTGATATGTCTTCAATTCTTTCCCATTAAGAGCTGTGAAATGCCGGGTTAGAACTGGAGGTTCAAGAATGAAAAAGTGCTGTAACAAAGACATAGCCTTCCCTCGTCCTTGACCGGTCTGACCAATGGTGCACACGGTGAGCCCTGAATGTATCAGTCGGTGGTGTAACAATTATCCACAAAAGCTGCTCAACTTAAAGAATCACCATCCAGGTAGAAACTTTGAGAGGGTACTTGCCGTAGAGTAATATAACACCATATTTTAGGCTCCTAGAGCAGTTTTGCTTATAAATCCGATTTCTGGATAATTACGAAGTGTCGGTCTTGAAAGTCGTAACTGTAGCCCAGTTCAGGTGACATTCTTTAAGACGTTAATCATCAGTAGGATTTATCGTTTAGGAAGGAAACCTAATACGTTTATTTAATTAAGAATATAATGTTCTTCAGAAACAGTTTTGCAGGAACACTATTAAGCAGTGTTAATAAAAATCCCGCCAAATGCAACAGTACGCAGATATTTATTTACTGCAAAGTCACTCTACATGTTTCGGGTGTCACAGCACCCATCATCAGGAGTACGAAAAACTGTAACCGCAGCCTCCGGTAGAGGTCATATGGTACAGCTACTTCCCTCCAACGTGGCCTGATCAGGTCACGTTGGAGGGAAGTAGCTGTACCGATATTATTATCGGGCCACGTTGGAGGGAAGTAGCTGTACCGATATTACTATCGGGCCACGTTGGAGCGAAGTAGCTGTACCGATATTATTATCAGGCCACGTTGGAGGGAAGTAGCTGTACCACTATTGTGACCTGTACCGGAGGCTGCGGTTACAGTTTTTAGTACTCCTGATGATGGGTGCTGTGACACCCGAAACATGTAGAGTGACTTTGCAGTAAATAAATATCTGCATACTGTTGCATCTG
>Ga0136643_10009892_pt1 | contig 14055 bp, 6 predicted proteins | sample TergutLab28metaG_FD_96883 | JGI IMG/M metagenome (GOLD analysis project Ga0136643, IMG submission 96883) | Labiotermes labralis P1 segment gut microbial communities from Petit-Saut dam, French Guiana - Lab288 P1 (version 3) (version 3) | ecosystem: Host-associated > Arthropoda: Insects >... | reverse complement strand
TAAATCAGTTCCAGGCTAGACACATAGTCCCCTTAATTAAATCAGTTCCAGGCTAGACACATAGTCCCCTTAATTAAATCAGTTCCAGGCTAGACACATAGTCCCCTTAATTAAATCAGTTCCAGGCTAGACACATAGTCTCCTTAATTGAATCAGTTCCAGGCTAGACACATAGTCCCCTTAATTAAATCAGTTCCAGGCTAGACACATAGTCCCCTTTTACTTACTGATGTTTCTTGTTGACACACACAAACATATTATATTCCCCTGGAAATGAGTCACAGAATTATAAGAATTGCCTCTTGATTAAATGCAAGAAGACTCTTTATATACAATATGTTTTCCTGTCGTTAGTACGTCATTCTTAGAATTTTTTTCTCAACATGTACAGTTATGTCTGGACTTTCATATAAAAGTTCTACTGAAATAAAGAATAGAAATATGTCTCTTATTGTTATTCAAGTAGACACGTTAATGGCTTCAATAAAAGTGTTCCCTTTGAAAGTTATTACAACACCATTTGTATGTGGATTAGGTCACGTGAGGGATCCACAATAGGATGTTGTCACTAGGACTGTCAATCAGCGGGTGACTCGTGAGGGCCGAAGGCTAGCCTGTCGCTGCTGCTGCTGTTGCTGTCGTCATTTTTCAACACGTTAGACCCTGGAGTAGCAGATAGATGGGGGAGGGATTCCGTTCAGACAGAAGTCTGTCATCAGCATTTGACTTTTCAGCAACGACTTACTATTACAGTTAATTTTAATCCAAAACAAACAGCAGAATTATACAGGACAGGCCATGTGAAGAGATGGAGAGATACGGCTGATTCCATTTGATATGTCGTTTACGAACTGATTTGACTGAGTCTTTAATGTAAACAGATGGGGAAGCAAAGGCTTAACTTAGTTCCTGCGTCGTGCCAATAAGACAACCTCTTCAGTTTCATCAGTTGTTCTCAGGTACGTAAGACACAAATTGATAAGTGGCGAAAGTTTCCCGTAATGCAAACCAGCATTTCTCCTACGCGTACTGTGTTCTATGTGGAGAAGGGCAGGGGTGTACAAATCTCCGGCGCCAGGTTGCCGAGGCGGCTCAGTTTTCGTACTTTGACGCCAAATGCTTTTGGCTCCCCACCACCGAATATGCTTCATATCACCCTTCCAGCGCCAGTAATGTTGATGTGGCTGCTAGAGTTTTGGAAAATATGTGCACTTCTAGAGACGTGTATCTTATTTAAATCTCTGGAGCAGTGATGAGAAGGACATTACTTGTGAGATGGTGTAGTACTTTGTAAGTTTTTGTCTTCTATAGAAAAAACTGCGGAATCATTTTGAAAAATTCCTTGTACTGTGACGTATAGTGACCGACAGGTGGTGTGGTTTGAGGCAGAAACTGATTCAGTAATTGGCTTCCTTCGGGTGACAGTTGGTCTCATTATTTGCTAGAGACGCACATGCAGTTGCCTGCGTTACACACAGACGTACGACTGCTGAAGTATGTGCATCGTAGTTTCTTTTACTAAACAAGTGCACATACAACTTACACAATAGTATAGCCGTTTATCTCTTCAACATGTTTCGGCACTACTGCACCAGCCTCTGGGAGTCTTTATACCAAGTTTTAAAATTAGCGAAAATAAGATAGATTATATTCGTAATACTTGTATGTATAGCATCCTGCATTTAAGCTCAGTTTCCCTGTGGATGGCACAGCAGTGTCGAAACATGTTGTAGAGATGAGACTACACTATTGTGTACGTTGTATGTGTATTTATTTGGTTCAGTAAAAGAAAATAAGTTGTTTAAATGTTCAGAGTACGCAGTTTCAAAATACAGCGGAACTCAGTTGACACCTCGTCCATAGCGTCAGATATTCTGTGGTACTAATTAATTCGTGCTGTTAACCTCAACTCTGTACTCCTGGGTTATAAGAATACTTGTTTATAGCAACAGAAAATATTCAGACCACTTAATGACGTTATAACCGAGTTCGACTCTATATGCAACGGTTTCTTCTGTATGAAGTTATGGTATTGTGTCGGGTCAGTGTTTGTGTTCTCAGCGAAACTTCAGCGACTTTGTGCTTTTGAAGTTAAACGTCGAAATTGGAATCGTAGATCGATGGATATGAAGTAGGTCTGTACGTAACATCTGCCGAATCTTGCTTTAATTTAACGTAATGAATATAGGTTTCGTATCAAGGGTGCAGGAAGGTTCCAAAATTTAGAAGCCACCTCGAAATTTTAGGCCCAAGAAGTGTGTTATGAAACAAGTTCCAATCTGAAGGCCCACACATATATTAGGTGCCACTACCGTGCAAAATTCAGTCGTCCGGACGACCTAGGGCACTGGCTTTCCGCACCCTTGCCTTGTACATTCATTCTTGCGTTAACTTTCGGTCTGACATATGTGACGAAACCGGTTCGGAGAGAGAGAAAGACATGCCACATAGGCGAGAGAAATGCCAATGTCGACCCGTGTGGGAGAAAGGTGAGCTGATGCCAATATGCGAAACTGCTCATTACAAGTTCAAAACTAAAATATATTTTATTTAAAAAATGCAAACATTTAAGAGCTCGTTATAAAAAAAATGTCGTCTTCTGTGGGTAGAAGCATTGATGTCCTGCTTTTTGGCAATCCAAAAAATCGGTCTGTATGGTGATGAACAACAAATGACAGAAGTAATGAGCAGCCACATACTTTGTCGCAAAAGGTATATTCCTTCGGTTGTTTGAAATGCACCAGTTTCTATTGTCTCCTGTTATAGCGCTTCCTGTGTGGTGGCTTTCGCTAATTATCACCTAATGATGACCTTGACGTGTTGCAGTGGAGTGTGAATGTTGCTCACTTATTCTAACATTTCCTCCTCCATTGTGAAGTTATTGCAAGTTACAAATAACGTAACACATATACACGGCCATTGCTGAGCATTTTTTGTACCGTCGTGTGGTGGACTGTGAACATAACGCAACTTGTGTACAATATTTATCGTTGAATAACTTGCCAAAAGTGAGCACAGGTGACTCTTATTTAGCGGTACATAAATCCTTGGCTCCTAATCGCCTGGGCGACTGAATTTTGTACGGTTGTGCCTAATATTTTCATCACAATTATTGCAATACTTTTCAGTGGCGGATCGTGAGTATTTCTTATACTAGGGTTGAGGGTAGGATTATTGTACGATTAATGACAAAACCTAATTGGGCGTTTCTTTCAGCATAGCCACTCCATCAGTTTAGCGTATATAGCAGGGTTAAATTGTCTCGCATAAGTTTTGTATGCCGCTTGACAGTGACTGTGATGTAACTAACACTGTTGCTGCACGACCTAAATTCTCAACCTCAGTTTCTCGCCGGGAGGTTCTTGTGAAGAACTGACGCTGTGCAAATACTTCACACTGTTCTTGTTCATGTTCATTTTAAAATCGTAATACTAAAATTAAAACAATCATGAATATGGGTCTTGAAAACAGGTAGGTAAAAACGGTAATCAAAACTTTACAAAAGGTAAACAGACATGCTACTTTAACCGTCTCTGAGCTGCACTGCCTGCAGCCCGGCCCGTAACCTAGCTGACGCTTTCTTCCCACACTCGCCCTGGCTGCGCTGACCCAACGCGCAACGGAGGGGTAGGGCACAGCCTCCTTGCTGTTCGCAGTGCTTGGAGTCCATGACGAATATCTGAATTTAGAGTAATTTCATTCATATTATTTCAAAGAATGTGCGTATCTCCTAAAGAGAACATTTATTCAGACATTATTTTAATGTTTCCCAAAATCTTTTGGTATTTTTCCTTCCATACAGACACGTGTTCACATGCGCAGAGCAGAGAGCGTCAGAAGAGGCCTAAGTTCACTAATCACTTCAGAATTACGGATTTTCAGTATGGAACTAGCTTCATGTCATCTTTCTGGCGCCTAGAATTTGGAGTTGGTTTCTATATTTGACCTCTGCTCCTGTTGTACGCAAGAGGTTGCCTTTCTGAAAATTGCCTTGTATGTGGAACACACGTAAAGCAATAAGCATGTAAGGATTATCAGGCCTAGCATTAGCTGAATTAGCGAAAGACCGTGATTTCGACTACTCGAGTTGTATTGTAGTTTCTTTTCGCACATGTAATGGACACAAGAACAATAAACAGTAATGCACAAAACAGGACAAGTAGGGTGCAATTAGAGGAGAAGGTGAAGTCGAATACTCTTACCGTGAATGGGGCTAGACCCTGCTTAAGTGGCTGGGTGAAAGAACTGTTAGCCAGCTGGATGGTCATCGTTAGATGTTTCAGGTAACACTGGGGATAACGTGAGGCTGCAACAAAACAAAGTGCGAAGTGCCAGATAACGAAAGGGCATTTTTAACTGTATTCATCTGTAGTGAGAGACGTCGGGCAATTGTGCATGTCCAGTTACACCACTGACAAGGGGTGCGACGTCGGTACGTGTGGTGTGTTTAAATATCAGAGTTAATGGTGCCAGCACGACAGTTGGGGGTAGGGCGGGGGAATTCAAGACTTCGTCTATATATATATATATATATATATAGAGAGAGAGAGAGAGAGAGAGAGAGAGAACAGGAACGTTCATACTGTGTGCATTTGTCACCGTTTAGGCCTATAAGCAAGTACGACGCATCGTTGCTAATTTTACAAAGACGCGAAATAGGTGCCAAAGAGTACATTTGGGTGCATTTTTGTCCCTTCATCTTCAGGTTAAGTAGGAGTAGTTTGCCAAAAAGTCCGTTGATCTGAGCTTGTGTTTAATTGAACGTATCCCGTCCTGGAGTGGCCATCTTCACGAGCTGTTCTTGGTCATCTTCACGATCTTCCTGAAGATGACCAAGAACTGAGGCCGAAACATGTCGGAATAATAAGTAATACAAAAATAGTGCAACGAGTGTTGTATATGTATTGTTAGTCCTGCATAGAATAACGCCAGATTAAAACTGAAAGAGAGTGCGTTATCAAATTTCGTTATCATCCCTACCGAAGATACAATGCAGCTCATCTCGGAAAGGTCGCCAAGTGCGTTGTAGCTTTGTCTAAACGGAGCCCAAGTTGAAGTGAGAATTTGCAGCTCAGCGAAGAGAAGTTGCAAGGCACATACTATAGTCGCATTTATGTTACAGCGCAGCGCTAGCTATTAAAACGTAACGGCGTGGGGTAGGTCGTGATCTATTTGTCACGACGTCAGAGAAGCGTGTACAGTGGCATTTTATTGCCATTGGGCATACCTAAAGTTAGTTTAGGATTCCAGTTGTGTATAATAGTGGAATGATAAATTGTCATCGCAGAGGGAATGTCATCATTATCGTAGTATCTCTGAATGTGTTTTACCTGACGAAATTTATGTGTTGGGATCATTTGTGCGCAGTCTTTTGGCACTGTTTCCGTGCATTACCCTGGTCCGCATGACGAAACTATCTGCAAAAAAAAAATATATATATTTTTTTTAAAGTCACGCTTCTCTTAGGTTACTGGATTCAGCCTAGCATCCCGGCTGCCAACAGACCTATTAAATGTGTAGACGTTATAAAGAATACAATAATCTATATATTTACATGGGATAGAGGTCTCATTACAGCTACAAAAGTACATATTGCATGATTTTTTCAGACATTATATAGGTCTGTTGATGGCCCGATAATAAGCCGTGACTGGTAACATAAGAGAAGGTGACTGTTTTGCAAGAAAGTATAATAAATAAAAATTTTTTATTAAATATGTTGCCTAAAGAGATCCCATTTACGCCAAAGAGTGCTTGATTGCTAGACGTTATTCCAGTTCACTTTACAATGCTGTATCAACTGCACAATTTATTTAATATTGAATAAAATTTAGAAGTTTGTGGAGTTCATATGAAAGGGTTCTTGCAGAAATGAATCATGGCGTAATTGGAGATGATGTCCCGGCTAATCGATGGAAATATTCTTGTCATAGGTGGTTATGTTATGTTATGTTGTCGAAATGAGGCGCTTACTGAAATGAAGTCTGCTAAACGTCTGTGTATCAGGTCATTGTAGTTGTTAGAGTAGGTCCGAAATGTAATGAACGAAGACATTCGTAATTTGTTTATATGTTTCTTTGGTGATGGCAAGTTTACGCTAACGTTTTATGGGCGACCTGAACACCGTTGCTGCTGCTTTTGTCTTTGTAAGCCTTAACATTTCGTCACTATTTCCTAACCGCCTTCTTACAGCGTATAAACTAATTCCATTTACTTGGAATTGCTCTCATCATTGAAAAATACGGTTATTGACCCTGGAACAAAATGTAACCGTACCGTACGGTTTGTCTGTATGCGCGCGTGTGTGTTCAGAATTGATACGGACTTGAAATAATTTGAATGCGACTCATCAGGAAATGAAGTACGCCGGTCGATCCGACAGTACGTTAACATGGCGCATAAAATATCACAGCTACAGAATCTACAGTGTCTCTGTATGTCATGCGAATTCTTCGCTAATCCGTCTCATTTAAAGTGGCCGGTTCGTAGGGCTGACAACGTTACCAACGTCATGTGCCGACTGTCTTGAAATCTGGGAGCCTCAACCTTCTGGAACCCGCAGGGTCTGTCCAGGTCTGTAATGACATTGCTTTTAACTATTTTTATATATTCGTATTTAAGTTTTTGAAATAGCATTTGATCTTAATGGGTATGCCATTTCTTAAAATAGTACTCACCAAAACGTGAAGCTGGATTGTACATTGTGTTAGGTTCCTAATTCAGCCTAGTAAAGGACAGGAGGAGAAAGAGCAATAGACGTTGATCTAGGCGTAGGGCCGAAGTGTGTAAAGAGACTAATTCTAAAATCATTTACCATATACCGATTTGAAAGATGGAAGCAAAAATTTTGGCAGGACGTCACAGTTTTGAAAGCGAAAGTGTAATGTCCATATGTTCAAAAAATAAGCATCTCGAAGGGGGTCAGTAGAACTGGGGCATGGAGGTTATGTATCACGCAAGAACGGGAAAATCCGATTTTTTTTGTTTGTTGGTGAATGCAGTTTTTTTGTCTTAAGTAATGGCGTTGCTTCAAGTCGCGGTCGAAGTAGCGTAGGCCTACGTCATGCCTACAAAAAAAACTGTTTGTGATACAGTTTTTATGTCATTTTGTTGATTAGCTTGTCCGATGTAGTGAAAACAGGCGTATTTCTGTGGCCTGTATGTTGTCGAAATATGTCACAATTCGTTGTGCAGTGTTATTTTTGAAGTGCGATACCAGAAACATCTTACGATATTTGGCCACCCCCTCACGTACATATGGCGCGGCTGTTGAAGACAAATTTGGGAAGTTGCGGTGGGCGGAAGACACATGGACTTGGAGCGCTGGTGCGGAGCAAGGGGGAACACAAAGTGACGAGAGACACAAGACGGGCAGGATAAGATGAATTCTTTGAAGTCATTCTTATGTTCTGTGCCAAGTTATAGTGCAGCATTAAGCCTGCAGACTGCACACGAGTCATGTGGACGGGAAGGAAGATATTGCACAAATTGCCTTTCAGTTTTATATCGCAGTTCACCGTTTTAACTAGTAGCACGCCTTGTTACGTTTGGCAGTTGAGCTTGTTTTCTTGTGGGATTTGTCGTGGTTACACAACTGTGCACGCTAACCGCACCACACACACACACACACACACACACACACACACACACACACAACGAATTGTGCGATCAAAGAAAGTTTACAGCGTGCCAGACCACAACCGCAATCAGCTTATCGCGTCGGATTATTTGCAATATCATTTGCACCTTGACTTTTTTTTTCATGTGAGATATTCTGAATCGATGTGGGTAACACTGACATCCCCTTGCACGCCCTGAAGGCATATGGAGTGTGGAGGTACAGATCCACGTCTTCAACTTCGCCAGTAGACAGGTGAGTTGTCACCTTCCCGCTCCTGTCCCCTAGGTTACACTCTCCAGAGCCGGTCTGGAACGTATTGGAGACAAACCTCTTGGTTAAAGAAGGAATCAGCTACAGGGGGATTACTTCCATAAAGTCACTGTTATTTCGCACGATGAACTTTATTGCGAGTTTATCCTGGTTTTCCTCCTATTTTTCACGTGATTACAGCTGCTAAGTATAATATAGCGCCATCCTGTGCCATTCCACATATTTTCGAAAAATATACAAATATCATATTTCATGAAAATCCATGTAGTGGAAACAGAGTTGTTCCATGAGGACAGATAGATGGACAGACGGACATGACGAAGCTCATAGTCTTTTTTACGCGGTTTTGCGAAAGCGCCCACAAATCCTAGTAGTGTGGGATTTTTACTGATTCTAGTCTATATTGTACAGCGCATGTTAGTCAACCTGTTTCTACAAATAACGCTATGACCTCTTCCGGAAGCGGTGAAGAAGTCAGGGTTTGTAGCATCGCTGGTACATGACTGATATGTGGCTATGGAGCATAGGCGGAATGATACTAACAGGGGAAAATTGAAGTAGCCTACTCGGAGAAACCTATCCCAATGTCACGTTGTGTATTACAAATCCCACATGGACTGGTCTGAGATGCAACTCGGGCTTCCTTCTTGAGATGCCGACGACACACTCCTGAACCATAGCACGGCGTAACTGCAGTAGGTTGCTGAACTGTTATGTACCGGTTACTTGTAAGACGTGGTTTGACCGAGTGGAGAAGTTAATGTTGGCAATGGCGCGGTGTATATGCTGCAGGTGACGGCTGACGGATCATTGGAAGTGCTGTCCATATCTAATGAGTAGGAGTACCAACAAGGGAACGATCGTGTTGTTCACGGGGGAATTTCTTGACTCGCTGAGCAACTAATAGCATGTGAAGAACGGCTCAAACTCCATGAATTTAGTTTCCTCAGTCATTTGAAGCCACCCCATCTGTTCCATAATTTCTTTACGAATTTTCCAAGGACGTCCCCATCACGCAGACGTTGCTTTACAGTCGATCGCGATCCGCCGTTCAGTCGCGACCACTTTTTGTCTCTGTCAGAATTTATTTGCCGCCTATGTACGATCAGTAGCTCTTCTTTTGACAGCAATTTTTGGATCAATCAACCTCTGCGGAGAAGCCTTCTTCCAGATGAAGATAATGTAATCAAGATACTGAAGCCGTCTGACCGATGAACATTTAAAATACAGCCATCACATGGGTCTCAGTAATTATGAACTCTCAGTAAGTTATCGCCAGTTATGCAGTGTCATGCATCAACTTCGCAATAGGAAAGGTAATGAAAACCACTTTGTAATTACGGTAAATTGTTTTAGTTAGATAGGATCAGTATTTAATCAGTGATGCAATTGTAGTTTGATATCATTGCGCTGTTTTACATTTCTATGCCTAGTTGACCTTACATTAATGTCTTTGTTCTACGGCAGATCGCGAAAGAGTTTCTGTCTTTAGAGAAGATCGCCGAGTCCACAAGTTTTGCCACGTATACCGAATGTATTTATCTTCATTGTGCGCGCTGTATATGTGAACTGCTGACTGCACAATGGCAACGAAGATGTATTCTGCGAAGTTCCGTAAATTCTGACCTACATTCGTTAGACGTCTAACAAGGTCTTCATAAAACACAAACAATGGGCAATGCACTTTTACGCTGTTGAAATTTACATCGGAAAGATAAACTTAATCTGCGAGACAGCCAGAGAGTTCCTTCCTCTTCAGCAACATAAAAATAGACGCACAAGACGTGTGGTATGCGTCGAACTCGAAAAGCTCTAGTTTTGAGAAGCAGAACCCTTGAGCCTGGCTACTCTGTGGTGGAAGGACGTGCGTGCCAGAAGACGGAATGCCAGCGTGAGGTCGACCAGAGAATGGAAGGATGGACAGGCAGACAGACAGGTCTCTCATCTCCACCAAGCAACAAATTCCTTTGAACAATTTTTTTTTTTGCGAACACACTCGTTGGTCAACTACTCAAAAAAATTACTGGAATTTAAATTTGATGTTAGTGTGACCGTGCATCTCTGATACAATAGTATAAACAACCAACTAGTTGCAACAATAACAATTTATTAGTAATTTCAATCAGCTGCCTGCAGGCAACGTCTTCGGTGCATTATACCACAAGCTGTAAACACAGTCTAGTGCTCCTGAGGATGGGCGAAATTATCGCCTGAAACATGTTGAGCTGATTGAAATTACTAATAAATTGTTATTGTTGCATCTAGTTGGTTGTTTGCACTATTGTACTGGAATTTAATTTAACCGGAACGTGAATTAGCTTGTTTGTAAGAGCCCGGCATTGTTACTTCTTATCCTGAGACAGATCAACCCATTTATGCCCTAATTTTTTGTATCGTCAACACAGGTGTTTACCTTTCCATTTGCACCTTATTTTTCTAATTAGTATTTTTTCTTCACTTTTGCTCACCAAGGTCCTCTATGCATCTCTCTCACTCCCCCCCCCCCAATACGTGCCACTCGCCTTGCCAATCTCATCTTTATTTCAGTGCTCTAATAATACTTTGTAAGGATTACAAATCATGAAGCTACTGGCTATGAAGTGTTCTTCATCCTTCGGTTATTGCGTCTTTCATAGACCCAGATGCGTTTTTCAGCACCGCGTTGTGTATGGCCACTAAGGCGAAGCAGTTCGGAGGCAATTCGACGCGGATTCTGAAGTGTAGCTAATTTAGACCCACCACATTCTACGACTGTATTCAGTCTGCACGAAACACTTTCATATTTGTGCAGTCCGTAAAAGATGAAGGCTGTTTTGCGTTACGTAAGGGTAAAGCTATCCCTGTACAGTCTTGTTCTGGCCCCAGGAGGTTGAGGCTTCCAGATTTCAAAACATTCGGCACTTCAGGTTGGTAAGTTTGTCAGCACTACTCGCCGGTTGCCTTTAATCCCAGGAAATACAGGGTTATTCAAAATGATTGTCGGGGTTTTAACAACTTGTCATATATAATACACTTGAGACAGGAGTATATGTTTTTTTTTTATTTAATAGGACAACATTCCAAGTTTTTGTTACAAACCTTACGGGTGCTCTATATATGAAATATTTGTGATTCTACAAACACCAACACGATAATCGAGTTCGTTCCAAACTGTTTGTAGCATGTCAGCATGTCAGCGGTGATGGTTTCAATGGCCGTTCTGTTTCGTACCTTCATATCCGGGATAATTGCGGGAAGAGGTGGAACATAAACTTCTAGATACATCGGTGCAACTACATACTCCTATCTCAAGTGTATTTTGTATGACAAGTTGTTAAAACCCCGACAATCATTTTGAATAACCCTGTATTCCTGGTACTCATTTCTGCGAGTGGCTCAGTGGACCCCAGGGCCATAGTGCAGCCTTAAGAATTATAGCAATTTTACATTATTTACCCACCACAGGTAAGTAATACAGAATGTAGCAGTGGAATTCCACCTACCCACCACACTATGTCACTTTTTGGCGCGTGAAGAAGAACACAAATTTTCCAAAAATCTCGGAGCCACTCCAAGTTCTGGGCGCCAGAAGGGTGACATGCAGCACGTTCTGTGCTAAGGGTCACACTTCTCGTGTAACCTGTGAACGGCCCTGTTATCTGGCTCTTTCTGCTCGTTGCATGTGAAATGATACACATTTTTTTACGTAAGAAAAAATGCTGTAATTGTGCTGAGAATATCTGGCTCCACCCTCTGAAATTCATTATCCCGGTATTTGTGCACCCCTGACGTGGATTGTATTTACCCACCAAAAAATTAATTATTTGCTGAATATTTCCACATTACCACGCTAAACACTATAATATCACGCCCAAAATACAACATATGTACTTGAAACATTCATACGTAGTCCGCTTAGATCGTTGCCCTTCTGGGATGTTACGCTGCGGAGAGTGATAGTTACCGACGTTTTTGGACAACCTATCAGTCCCATCTTCAAAGGTCAAACCGTCCAAGAATCGTAGCATAGTGTGACATGGGGTGAGATAAGTGAAATTCCACCTTGTAAGTCGCCTGCTGTCGTGGTGGCTGACCCGTGAGAGCGAGCTTCTTGCAGATCCTTGACTGCTCACTATCCATGGCCATAGATTCTACCGATACCATTTTATCACCGCAGTTATGTAGGCCTAATAGTGTAGGGATCAATAAATAGCTCTCCTGAACCTAATTTTGTGACAGTGACGTTGACATCAGTACTAAGGAAGGGCATGTGATGTTGATAGCTGTCATTGTTACTGTTGCAAACTGTATTCATGACCAAGACATATGAAGAGCTCAAAAGATAAACCGTTTCTTTCTTTCCTACGTCAGTTCGTGTGGTACGTGTTTTAAAGTTTTTCAGACAGTATATATAAACAGGAGACTTATTGGCTAAACGCTTTTTTTCTTCTTCTCCTGGATTGGGTTGCTGTAAGGATATCGGATATCACCCGAGGAAACGTTCATTTTCTTTGTTGAGGACGTTGTAGAAACCCTTTTCAAAAGATCTGAGTCCTGTTTTGATGTCTTGTAACGTTTAATTTCGATTGATTAATAGTCACTTAATGTTTTAAAACTTCCTTGTTCTTGGTGTAAGCAAGGTCACTGAAAGTGAAATGATTCCCTTTCAATAAGAAATAAAGAATGAAAGAGTGGAATGTTAACTGTATGGGATGCTTCTTGCTTTAATTTCTGTGTGGGTGTGTGTGTGTGTGTATGTGTGTGTGTGTGTGTGTGTGTGATGAATCGTTTAGTACAGGCGCCATCCTATTCTCATTCACGAATACGAATCTAGCCATCTTAATTTATAGCAACGTACGATACTTGTCTAGATCTCTTGTGAGCTCCAGTTTATACTGAATCTCTGTGATCATTTGGCTTTCTCCCTGTTACAGCTGGCAATCAAACGACGCATTTGAAACAACACTTGATTTCGAATTTTTTTCCACTTTCGTTTCACTGACGTCTTATAAAGATGTTCTGGTTTAATGGGGGTCCTTTGTGCTACATAAGAGATACAAATAACTTGTTGAGCCTAAACATGTTGGGATTCTTCTTTGTGCTTCGGTTTCATTTTATGTTCGTCAACTTGTCGGATTTAGAATTAAAAGTTACCGTTTTGTTTTAAAAAGTGTATTTAGTCTGTGTTTTAGGAGTAACTATGTTTGTACAGAATGCGGAGTGAACAGTTTGGCTATCCTTAAAGGAGATGCGCTCAGAAAGTTTAAAAAACATATTTTAATATTGGAGAATTGTTGATATGAATAATTTCGTCTTTCAGAAATTTTATTTTTGACGTTAACCCTTTAGATTTCAGTGGTTATTTTATGTACACCAGGGTTTGTTTTTGTCCTTACTGTGTCCTTCAGCACGTTCCCTGGCCATGACCTTTCCTGTCTTCTTCCTCCAGTCATCCCAATGTCTTGCCGCTTCGCACCGGTTTTGCGTACTGGGCAATTTGGCGGCGTCTTCCTGCACTTCGTCGTCCCATCTAATCTTTTACCTTCCAATGGGCCTTCTTTCTCCAAGACGTTCTTCCAGAATTTGTTTTTGGGATTCTTTTGTGGAACCTCCATAATAAATACCCAGCCCAAATTCGTATTTGTTTGATCCAATTACACTTTTTTTGTGCAGGAGTGTAGTGAATGGTACTAACAGAATAATGGAGCTACGTAGAGAAATTCTGTATCTCAGATTATTACAGCGTGGGGATTTTGTTTGAGTATTGTGCTTTCTTCAGTTTTCAGATTTGGGAAAGATCGTTGATGCTGTTATTGGACGAATGAATTAAAAACGAAGAGAATTGACAATACTCGGCTACTGCTTATCATAAATTGCACTATACTCAACTTCAGCGGTTTTCCTAGACCCGCACTTTAGAAACCCTTCACGACTTCCCTAGCAAAAATAGTTTAGAGCCAGAAGGCAACATTTGTATATTTCTATGTGTGTTCTCTGTGTTTTGTGTTGCTAAGATAACAGGCATGATTTGCCGTAAAGGGATATTATTAACCAGCATCTCTGCTGCCGGAGTTTGCATGGTGATTTCGAATGACACGTTTAAATGTAGCAACTAGGATGTTTAACCTTTAGACGCCTAATGTCAACTATAGTGGTCGTACCGCACCGCTAACCTCTAAAGTTGC
>Ga0136643_10009890_pt1 | contig 14056 bp, 10 predicted proteins | sample TergutLab28metaG_FD_96883 | JGI IMG/M metagenome (GOLD analysis project Ga0136643, IMG submission 96883) | Labiotermes labralis P1 segment gut microbial communities from Petit-Saut dam, French Guiana - Lab288 P1 (version 3) (version 3) | ecosystem: Host-associated > Arthropoda: Insects >... | reverse complement strand
TTATTCTTAAAATAGTTTGTACTAATTGCTTGGTCTTGAGCTGCCACTATTTTACTTTCTGTTTCTCCCTTGATGTCACCAGATTTTAGCCAGCGATATGACTGTTCAATGTCCACCAGCTTTATTATTATTATTATTATTATTACTTCTGATAATTAACGTTACAGTCGAAGTTCAAAACGAATGTCTTTCTTCAGTAAGGTTTTTCATCACTTGTTCTTCAATATAATATACATGGGAAAAAAACATTATTGCTGAGATTAATTATTGTTAAACTAACACAGTCGCATTATTCAGATAATATTCCCTTGTTTATCCACGCTCCACTTAACAGATATACGTCACTTGCCGGCGTGACGATATATTCAGCTAAGACTTTTAACTGGCACACAGAATGATACAATTCACGTTATGCACTGTCAACTGAAAGTCACACGCCAGAGAGAACGGAAGTATACTGAAGAAAATGAGGAACCTAACCTAATTTAATAACATTACCTTGGCCTACTCCTGTACAATGAGTACCGGGTCTTTCCCGGGAGTAAAAAGCGACCAGGGCGTGACGCTGCCCCCTCACTCCCTTTTAGTGCCGTCGTCAAGAAAGAGTAGAGCTATACCTCTACCCTCCCTATGGGCCGTAAGGCCTGTACAGAGCCTTAGTGCCTGTACAAGGGTGCACTTATTTACCTTGGCCTAAGTAATATTTCCAGGCCTTTGCTCTTCTGGGACGTTACACGGCCTAGGTTGGTGGTTGGTTACCGACGTTTCGGGACAGTTTGTCCTGTGCTGTCTCTGAAATTACTCCATGGCTGTTGTACCAGCACATCAACAATAATAATTAAGAAATGAATTATTATTATTATTATTATTATTATTATTATAAATGCAAAGAAAGTAAGAATATACATAATAATGATGGCATGAAATAAATGTTCTTCGGAAGTCCGTTCCAATGAACAATACCGTAGGGCAAACTATCGGCTACGAGCTAACATTTCCGGACCTGAGACACAGAGGAGTGTAAAGTGCATTTTATCATATTTCAGATAATACATAATTTTGCTTAGACCAATACGTGACTTCTTGCTGTTATTTATCTGTCCACCTACAATGGGACAATATTTGGACCTACAACAACCCCGCATCTGAAACAGCTTGCAATTCTAAGCAAAATCATATTTTATCTCAAATGTGATAAAATTGGACTTAAAACCTTCTGCTTCTCAGGTTCAGATTTATTCAGTCATTACGCATACGAACTTCTAAAATGTCAGTGCTTTATCCCCTGACAACGTATATAAAAGTCAAGCGCAGCAGAATTTTATCTGCATCTGGAACTGGTATAAAAACAACTGTGACAAGACATTGAGGCGAAATAACTCTGTAACAGGCACAGGGTAATTTGTTGTATGGAAAAATCCACCTCATGAGGGGATGTAACTGTATAATCCCAATTCCGGTTGACAAAATACCACAAAATATCAGGCGATACAACGCAGTTCTTCTCTTTTCTTTCACTCTTTCTATGCTCGTATTCAAACGCGAAGGCGGTGATTGAAGGCTTTCGCGTCGAGAAACGAAGAGTTGGAAAGTCTCTGTCACTGCATGCGTTTTTAATTAAATTCGACTGACAAGATGCACTATACATGCAGAACTAATTCGCCCAGTTTCACTACACAGCAACGTATTCTATCGCCTGTCTCTCACAGTAAGTGGAAATTTCAGAATTTTTTTATCGTGTTTGCAAGACCTGATCGTTTCAATACGAACAATACAGATGTGTTTGCACTGTTTCGAGTGGGAATTTTAAAATTAAGAATTACAAGGAGACTTGTAGGAAAATAAAGATGCACCCCATGCCATGAAGAAGAAAATGTTGTACACATATTTTTACAAATGGAAAGAGATATGGTTACGGACAGAAACATTTCTGAGCTGTAAGCGATTACACGTAAATGAAACACCACATAAGAAAATCGGTCTCGCGAAGATTACACAATGGAAATTTGAGAACATTTTATATACCAATTGAAATGCGGGTGGGAAAGGCAAATTGGACCAAACGGGGCCAGGTTCACAGGTGAGAGAGAAGTATTACAAAGATAAATATGACCTTCCTTATCGTGTAGAAATAGATTAGATTAGAACCTTTCAAAACAGATTAAATAGTACAAGACTAACATCAGTCATTAATAACAAGTGTGGATAAGCACTGGCCGAAACCTAGTGTATTTAGTTATCTAAAAGGTAGTGTGAGAACAGTGCTCTTCTGGGTTGTCACGCAGTGAGTAGCGAGTAGTGGACCACTACTCGCTACTCACTGCGTAACAACCCGGAACAGCGCATTCTCATCGACTACACGGCGGAGCCCTGAAATCCCACACAAAAATGAGTGCTTATAAAACTCAACAAATAAATTTGATTTGTTTTTATTATTCATTCTACGCCTCTTTACATAAGTGATTTGACATCTATAGAATCAAATATGGCAGAGGTTATTTCTTGAGGAAGTGACATCATCACCATAATCATATTCATTATCATAATACTAATAACCATGATGTGCTTATAGTCGTTATCATCACGATAATCACCATTATTATCATGAAAAAGCTCACTTTCGTTATTAAAATTTAAAAACCATAATATTCATGAAATAATCGTCATTTGACTTAAACTGAAACTCTCAAATCCAGTTCGAATTTTAAAAGGCCCTTATTCACATTATACTACAACAGTATCTTTGAATCTGTCTCTCAAGTTGCGGTAATAATTCATTGCCCTAATTGTTCTCTAAGCAGTACGTATTCGTTTCTTTTTTGCCTGCATCTACAGTTGATTCAAGGACGAACACATATTTAACAAGCCACCGGAGTAACGTAGTATAGTACGAATTTATTATGCTCGTGTACATTGGCCTTCCTTGCACTTGATGTCGTTCTTGGTAAGACACAAAGGTTCACAGAGTGGCGGCATGGGTTTAATTCTCATTATTCTGGAAATGTAGTGCTGTCTGTTGCTCTACCTAGTTGAATTTTCTCTGTTAATACTGCCGTCGGACGGGAGCATAGTACTACATATACACACACCAGTTCATTCCCTCGGGATCTCTTCCCCTCCCGTAAACTAAATGAGGGAGAGACAGTAGAGCGAATACCACAACACTGCTGCTTGGGTACAAAGAATCTCAGAGGTCTTGCGAAGTGTTGGGTTGTTGTTACTCTGTCTTGGAGCGTGGGGCTCGAGAAATAATTAAGTGGAAGCATAGTGCATATATGATTCTGGCTAAAGCACTTAGAGACAGAGGTTGAATCAATTTACAGACGTGTACCAGAAACCATACATGTCCGTTTAACACACGAATGAGCGTGGGCACATATTTACGTGTTGAAAAATGCGGTGAGAAATCACGTATGTTTCCAAACTTTGCAGTTATACGTTTAATCGTATTTAAGTAGCTTTATGTCTAATTAAAAATTCTAGTGCCAGATGTCAGTCACATTAAAAAAAACACAGAAATGAATACGTTTCAAAGAACCAAAAGTATCCTTGAGAACCCTCCAACTCACAGCTTGTTATATAATTTGAATGCGAGGCTATGTAGTTTAGTCACACTACTTCCATTCATACTGAGAAGGAATTCTGATTTCGTAAACTGAGGGATTAAGATTTGAAGTTTTCACGGTGGAACATTAAATTTTGGTTTTCTGGTGACCATTTAGTCACGCCGGTGCTTACGAGTGTTTCGAAAGAATCTACAGCCTCTCTCTGGATAGCAGAAATCAGAGATACTTGCCAGCTAGACAAATACGATACTACACGGTGTCGTAATTCAGTAAGCCACAACCTAAATATGCAAAAATTAGAAACTAAATATGTGGAATGAGAGAGAAAACCAACAAGATGCAACAGTTAGATGTTTATTTTTAACAATTTCTCAACATGTTTCAGGCATCATTATGCCCACCTTCAGTAACATACGTCTTGTTCTCCTGAAGATGGGAATAATGATGCCCGAAACATGTTGAGAAATTGTCAAAAATAAACATCTAACTGTTGCATCTTGTTGGTTTTCTCTCTCACTCCACAATTTGCTCACGATGCACGGTCACAGAAACCTAAAACTAAATATGCTTTTAAAGCAAATTGACGGGGGAAAGGCTTCAATAATATCGAAAGACAGAATGATCCTAAGGAGCGTGTGTCGTAACCATTTTTCATGAGAGTGAGTGGACGGGAAATAAAATTAATATTTACACGTATTGTATGAGATAATACTTTAATGAATTCTCTGTATCCAGTTTCGTCTGGGTGTATACCCGTCCTTAAACCTCGGTGCAAAATCTGTCTAATGTTATATCGAAGTTCAGGAACTGGGCTTATGGAAAAGGAAGTGAAATGATTTAAGGAAAGTGTCTGACTTTTTTATATTAATATGTGGGTCTGTAATTGTGCTTCACGGGAGGGAAAGGGAGGGTCTATAGCAGTTGGGAAAGAAAGAGACAAAGAGATAGTCCTTTGGACCGGAGGGAAGAAGAAACGACGCAAGGTCCTGACTACTGTTCCTGCTGAGATTTACGAGTAAGGCAGACTTTCGGTAATGGAGTTTCCATGCTTTCAGAGACGTTTTATGGTGGCTATCCTCCTATCATATAACGATTCTGCTTCTAGCTCTACTACAGTGGGAAATGGGGTCGAGAATGACCCCACTTCCATTATTCTGGGAACAGGAGGTACAATCTCAATCAGGAACTTCCATGCATCTTTTATTACGCAGCTGTTGAGTTCTGTATTCATTTAGACTATGAAATAGAATGGCATGATGGATATCGGAAACTTTCTTGGAAATGACGGACCTTTGATCTTTTGTCAACAGACTAGTGCTTGTGTTAGCAGATATCCCATGTCTTGTACTGGATACGGATTTATTGCCTCAGTTCTCATATGAGTTCATCATGATCTGAGAACGTACAATCAATACATGTAAAGAACAAGAGATACGTTCACCTACACATTTCAGCTAACAAATAGAGATACTTTCATCATAAAAACCGAGTAAAAAGCAGTATGTAAACTCGCAGGAAGGGTTAGTTATGGGACAAAAATTGGTATGTAACATACAAAGTACTCTATTTTTTTAGTTTCTTCACAAAACATCGACGTTCCTTATGTGTATTCTGACTAGCGCTCATCGTGTCTGCACTGCAGATTGGAAGTATTACGAAAAATCTGAACTTTTTCTCCACGTTACATGCCGTAAAAACTGACAAGGAAAGCCCGATAGCTGAATATATATCGACATGAAAATCGTAAATATGTCTCCATTAAGTTTTTTGTATGATCAGACTGTGGTGCATTCTGTTAGAGAACTGACTTTTTTTTTTGTCTTCAGTTACTACGGATTACGCCGTATGGTCTGTCCGGACTGGAAGTACAAACCGTTTATAGATAATCAGACAGACTCTTTGCATAAGGAAAGAAATGGGCATTAAACATTGCCAATGTGAACACAGAGCAGCAGTTGATTGATACACCAGGCTTACGAGACTTAAACTCAGGTGCCAGTTCAGCTGCTGTGCTGTAACGATAAGCAAATAAAGATCCGAACCCTGCAAATATTCGTTTAGAGCTTCAGAGCGTTGATGCAAACATATTTACTCTTCCTCGACATTGATGTTCATTCGTGCTAAATGGGTGCTTCGTTATCGCACGGCGCGTCTTCAATTCGCTGTTACAGAAGGCGTCCCGAACGTGTAGAAAATGACCGAGATTAAAACCGCAAGCACCTGCAAGAAGTGACCATCCAAATCTAGGAGTGGTCTTATGGTTTAATAGTCCATCGTAGTAATCGGTGTTAATTTGTTAAGAATGTTGCACATTTTCCTCCATATTTGGGACATTCGTTAAGGCGAAGAAGAATTCTGAAATAAACAGAAACAATGAATGACTGATAAACATTGAGGGGAAAAGCTGCGGAGTTGAATTTATTACTGGCTTATGGTTGCTGGTTGAATTGGCATGACAGCTAAAGTTACATTACGTAGCACCCGAAGATTCAGGATAATATAGACACTTATCTGAAGAGACGAAAATCACCAAAACCCCAATACAGACAGTCGGATTCCAAGATGTGTTCTAATCTGTGACTCCCGGAAGAGAAACGAAGGTGGTGACCTCTGAACGGTATGGTAGGATATAAGGAAATATTTATGTATTTGTGTACGTATGTGTGCACATCATTTACTCTTGCCTTTCAAGGCTAATAAACGCAAGAAAAAAGACTAATAACAAAATAAAAATCGCTACAACAAACAACGGAAACACGTAAAATCTTAAAATATAAATAATATTTTCAATACAAAATCAAGTGTCCACGCGGAAACAATAAATAACAAAGAATTAAAAAAAATGTGGACTATAAACTCTTTTATAAAAATGGAACATAGATTTAAAAAATTTGGTGAATGACTGCTAATTGTGGAAATTTAAAGGCACAGTTACACACGAATGTGACCTAAGATCATTCGTTTATATAAATAGCACGATATTTCTCTCCGATCTCTCTTTTTATGGTCAGCTAGGTCAAGTTGTATCTGAAGTTTGGAGTCCACACTTTTACGACTGTGGCAATAAATTTTACTGGACAGAGAACTGACGAAACACTTGATAGAATAACATGGTGAGAGTGAAATATTAATTAAATTTGTCAAAGGGAAAAGAAAATTATAATTAACTATACGCACATGTTTATTTTATGTAATCGACAATTTCTGAATATTCTACACAATATAAAATAGGCAACAGATATATATACTTATTTTACCCCAGGCAATAAAGGCTTATTAACGAAATGACATCCTGAATTGTTTATGAGTGTGTTTATTGCAGGTGCCTCATAAATACAAACAGAAATACTACATGTAATTATTAACAAAATTTTTAAAAGAAGGAACAATAGACAGACCGATAAGTCACAAACAACGTCCACATTAAAACTCTACAGACAGCAGAATTCAAACGAGCCATGTTCCTCAAACCTCAGAATTATATATGTCGGCAATTACAAAAATTTTGTACATCGTGTGGTTAAAGCATTATAAATTATAAACCTTTCTGACTAATTTCAAGCTGCTATTTTCGTTTCCACAAGTTACAGAGTTGTACTGTTATTGTTAGGAATAAATACATATACAGACTAATGTGTCTCCTTAAATGTGTACGTATCCATTAATGACACATATTAAGCCATCCGAAGGTAAAAATACTTTAATTCTTACGGTTTTGTGTGTGACAATATATTGGATTTCCTTCCTGATTACACCACTACTACTCCGACTTTTCGACTATGTGATGTATACACCACAGTAAAACAGCAAAGGAATTATTTACCTTTGCAGGTAGGTTCCATCTTATAAAGGTATTTGAAATTTGGATCCTCGGTTCTGTAAAACGTTTCCGCTCATGACAGGCAACCGTTAAGGCTAGGTTCTGCTGAATAAAGGTTACACTGCATTTATTTATTTAGTCGTCAGTATATATTTCCAGCCATGTGCCTACTAACAACGTGTTATGTACATTGCACACCATTCATACAAATCTAACATTCCACGTCGTCTAGCACATATATTATATACTATTCAACAGGCATTACCGATCTCACAAGCGCTAGAGATCTCTAAGACTAACAGTTTCTGTAATACTTAACTCCCGTCTTGAGTCTAATTTTCTAACATATGATTATTTAACCCATCCATGCTGTACACGACCACCGTTCTCTCTGGAAACTCAGTTCTGCTTCCCTCGTCTGGTTTTCCCAATTAATTTTAATCACATACAAATAGGGAAGACTATTTCTCACATCCGATTACCCATTCCGTTGGCTCTTCATTCCCCTGTTCGGCCTAGACCCGAGAACCGATAAAATGCATGCGAAATATTGGTGAAAAATTCTTCAAACTTGTTGTCTTTGAAATATAATGTTTGTGTTAGAGTTTTAATTTCTTGAAGATTTTTCATTTCAAATACCTTTGCTTCTTGCAGTGAAATTTTAAGATACAGACTTGATAGACGCGCCGTCTGTTTCTCCTGCTCCATGCAGCACTAAATTATATACTTTCGGTACGTTAGGATTCTAACGTACCGAAAACTGCGCGTATGTAATAGTAGAAGAGGGGATCATCATGTCTGAAATTTCCTAAATTCTCGAGACAAAAGTTAAATCCCTCAGGATCCTGAGTTGTAATTGATTCAATGGTTTCAGCGATATTTCGCCCTAAGACAGTGTCCCACCGTAATAAAACTCTGTTCTCTTTTATATCTTACTGATTGACCAACTTAATGCACAAATTCCTGTTTTATAATAAGTTTATTATATACCTCTGCATGTTTCGAGCACTATGTGCAGAGGTATATAATAAACCTATTATAAAACAAAAATTTGTGCATTAAGTTGGTCAATCACTAACATTATACTGAGATGCACGGTCAGCAAAACATCAAAACTCTTTTAGATGTTTCATCTTTAAGAAGCCGCTACCCCGGCTCCTTAAATTTAGTCCACAGTTTACGATTATCTCTGCTGAGTCTTTGTGTTCACGATTACTCTGGGATTACACAATGCTTTCAGAAGCTTTCCAACCAAGTGGAGCCATTTTTAACAGAATCTGACTTCCGTTATTCAATGACAAGAATAAAAAATGTCCACTACAACTACAAAATGCGAACTAAATTATAGGCGAAGTTATTTTAAGTCTTACTAGAAGGAATAAAACTCTATAGCACAATTAGAGTAGAACACCCATCAGATATTTTCTTATTTATTTCATGTTACCGGACATTATGATTATTCGAGGTAGAAGTAATTCCGTTGCGTTTTCAACACAAATTTCAAATACAATGACACAGCAGTTTGACAAACTTCTGTAAATAAAACAAATTATTTTGTTTTATTACACAGCATTCAGGACAAATGTCAATGACATCAGTTACAGATTTATGGGGCAATTATTTTTATTAATAAACGTCGGGTCACACTGATGTGTCACTGCATTTTATCTTATTAACGAGTGAGATTTCTCGATTTCTTTGCGCGAACACTATGGTCGTAATTAAAATACGCAAGTAATTAAAATAAGCAAAGGCTCTACAGAAAATTAGCACCGCAGTCATAGGATCCATCTTATTTATTTATGGCAGATTTAATAACATACATAGATAGTGTGACGTCAAATGGAAGGTAAATTAAAGGAGTGACGCTGTCCCAGTGCACGCCATGAAGGTACAGGTGCAGTGCAAGTATAACATTTCGGCGCTAAATACAGGGTTATTCGAAATGATTGTCGGGGTTTTAACAACTTGTCATACACAATACACTTCAGATAGTAGTATATGTTTTTTTTCTATTTAATACAACAACACTCCAAGTTTTTGTTACATACTGTACAGGTGCTCTATATATGAACGCTTTGTATCCCAGAACTGAAGGTACGAATCAGAACCTCCATTCAAACCATCACCGCTGAAATGCTACAAACAGTTTGGAACGAACTCAATTATCGTGTTGATGTTTGTAGGATCATAAATGGTGCACATATAGAGGACCTGTAAGGTACGTAACAAAAACTTGGAGTTTGTTCTATTAAATAAAAAGAGACATATACTTCTATCTCAAGTGTGTTGTGTATAACTAGTTGTTAAAACCCCGACAATCATTTCGAATAGCCCTGTATATGTAGAATGGGCAAATTCATTCTACTACCGTTTTCACTGTGGACAAAAAAGGCTCCTCTGTGGGACCCAACTTAGATTCAGACTTTGGAGGAAGAACACCTATTGCATCTCCTGAGAATCGAACTATGATTCCTTGTTGTCCAGCCCGTAGCGCAGATAGTATACCGCCTACGACATCGCGGTTCCCAGGGTGATACAACAAGAATGTAGGAGAAAAGATGTGGAAGGAAGATATTTTCACGTAATTTTAGGTACCACTGCAACACCTGCTTGGTGCATCTTAAGAAAACAACAAAAACTTGAATCAGAATATTTGGTAACCCGGCCTTGATTGGATCCGGTAACCTCCGGAATAAAAGTCACAACCCTTTCCTATTGACCCATTTTCAGCAGATATAATGGCCCTGAATATTACAGCACCATAACTTCGGCTCTCTAAGTAGAACTATCTGATTTCCAACATATATCCATGCTAAAATATATAGAGATTACCTTCAACCGTCTGCTCTCTGAACTATACCGCACTACAAGACTACGTATACACACTATAAATATTGCTAGTAAGAGCAAGTGTGTGTGATGAATTAAACGGACTACAGCCCTCTGCATCCTACCTTCATACAAAGTACTACTGCAATATAAAGAGGAAATATATGCTTTCTTATGACCGCAAGAGGACATATGTAAGTCCGCAGGACAGCCGTTCTATCTTCCTGCTGATTTCTTTACACAAAGAACACAGAGACCCAGTTGGTCATCAGATGCATCATTTTTCATCGTCTAGAAAAGGCAGGAAAAAAATTTCTTCCACTAGAAGAATCATACAAAGGTTAAATTACAGACCGTCTGAGGTATGTATTGTGAGCTGAGAGCTTTTCTTTTCACAATAGATGGGCACATTTTGGAAAGCTTAATTTAAAGAGTAAGGCGAAATGGCGTTAAGATTTAAAAATTGTGGTCATTTGAAGCACAGAAACTTAGTGGAGAATAGTTTCAAAATTCTTCCTAGGGTTACAGATAACATTACGCAAAATGGATTGAATCACGTGAGGATCACGTCCAATGGAAAGCTTTCAGATGCACTGCGTTAAAAGTTTTGGGTTTGCACTCAGAGAGTTATTCGGTTAATTAGCTAAGCATCAAATTGGAACGTCTGTATCCATTTCTGTGCGTACCTGTGTTTTTCAGTAAAATATCGGCAGAGGTAGCAACTCAAAACTACACCATTAGCAGTGTAAACACAGTCAGGAACTTTGTGAGCTACATTTTACACGTCGAAAAACTACCATAATGGAATGTTGGAAGAAACCAAGCACACTGGACTGACTTTAATAAGGGCACTTACTATAAAAAGATGAATCTTAAAATCAGTTAGGTCATGTGGATGTGAGACGAATAGCACTGCCTCATGATTTCGTGGTGTCAAACTTTGTTGTTATTGATGTCATACCGCTGGATTATTCAAACATAAAACATTATCGTTTTATTTTATGCGACTTTATATTAAGTTCTAAGAACAGTAGAACCTACTTATACTAACAATGTGGGAAACAATAAAAAAATTTACCAGCTCTATCACGTGTAACTGAAAACGTACCCACAGCTATACTTCAACAATGCACCGTACAAGCTTGTGGCTAAACGTTTTTATTCTGGGAGATTTAAGGTTCTCAAAGCGAGGTTACTGAAGACGTGAGTCATCAGGATTTTATTATTATTATTATTATTATTATTACTATTATTATCGAATTTTTCACTTCTAAGCTTTGGCTTGGAAATATTCACCTATCCTGGGATGTAGCAATCAACAGGATTAGGCTCGGTGGTCTTATTTGTAGTTTAAAAAGTTTCTTACAATTCAACATGTGCCAAGAATTACAGATTTTTGTAGTTGTATATATGTATTCGGGTGCAGGTTAAGTCTTGTTAGACTTCGTGATAGTGACTTTGGAATTACTCCCGTAGATGATATTACTATCGGGATCACTTGTGCTGCCTTTGGTTTCCACATAGCACATATTTCATTCGCCATTATTATTATTATTATTATTATTATTACTACTACTACTACTATCATCATCATAATCATCAACATCATCACGTTTATGCAGGGTATTTACAATTATGTACCTGAAACAAACCATTTTTGGGGCATATAGTGTTGCAGCTGTTCTGTTTTTAGAATTTATGCTACACGTAATGTTATTTCGCCTTTAAATATGTTTTGTACATCTACATTTTCACTTTCCGCAGTACGTGTGCAGTGCCCAGTATCGATCTGTTTGTAGTCCCTTAAAATGTAACTGTAGTTCATACCATTGCTGAACTGTCACATCGCGAATTTTCGGGACGTGCCATTTTTGAATCCCTGCAGAGGCACTGGCTATTATGAGCGATGTTTTCGTGGTATTATTTTGTCTCTCCAAGAAATATCTGGGATACTGCCAGGACTACGTTACGATAACTTCCTTTAGAACTCCTTGAAGTTCATTACTCCCTAATATTCTTACCGTCTACGTTTTACAGCCTGTGACAAGGGCGTCTTAAAAGCATCGCAAGCATCGAATGGATGTAGTGTGATTGGAACTTCTGAACAGCACGGTAGGAGGGTGTGCTGTGGATTCAGCTGGCTCACAATGTTATGGAAAGTCGGGCTCTAGCTAATTAACATGGCAATTAAACCTTTGAGCTCCTTCAAAGGCTGCAACTTCTTCCAAGATTTTTGGCTGACGCAGCGGTGTTGATAAAGATTCGTTTATTTTGAGTTTTGAGGATATGACGATTGGTAATTATTCACCAAAGGTTCGGAGAAGATTGCTGCCTCTATCTTCACGGTCGTCCAAGAACAATAAACTTCTTGATCGACGTAGTCTTTATCATCCTCTCGTATAGGACTCTGCGTCATATTCTTATATACATGTAAAAGTATATTACTTTACATATTTTGGATATAATTGTAGCGAAGTATATTTATTGTGTATATGTGTTTATTTACTTATTTGTGGCTTATCTAATGGCAGTATCAGTAACTCTGACTGTTCAGCTTCGAATGGTGGGATAATTAATAATTGATATTTGTGCAGAACAGCCTGTCTTCTCCAAATGTGGAGTAATATCCCAGAAGCTGCCAGGTGAGACTCAGGAATGCCACGAGAAACGTCAATCAGCATAGGCAATCTGAGGACTGAAATTTTTACCGTGGACCTCCAGCACACACTGCAGAACTTCGACGCATTTGAAAAGCTCATGAGGTGAAGCTCAATGGTGTAAGTGTAAGATAATGGCAAAGTACGACTTATTATTCGCCGTTCTTGATGCAAGGAATACACGTGAGACGAATGGCGTTTCTAATTTACGTTTCCTGCAGTCCCATTGGGAACTAGATCTGAGTAGCGATTTGTTTAACGTCTAGGTAACAAATCGCCTGCCTACCGCACTCCTCACTGTAACACGTCTCTCTAGCTGGTGAGCCCCACGGGGAAGCGTGGGCCGATTCAACATTCAACAGGTGAGAGAGAACATGCAGACAGTAATGTCAGGACACACACACACACACACACACACTCACACTCAAATATACACCTTCAAAATGGGACGCAGTTCTTTACTTGAACTTCCCTTTTTAGTTTAAAGAAAGCCTAATCAGCACTCGCAAAGGTGAAAGGGAACAATGGCTCTGAATTATCAAAATTCATCTAAATTAGTCAGGTAAGAAGACGTCAGAAAACTGGGAATGAACTAAGTGTTATTTATCGTTAAATTGGAGGCAGATAACAAGTACCTACTCACTACTCCGATTTTACATATTACTTGTTAAAGCAATGTATGCTCATATGTGTAAACACAGAAAAATATTAATAACATTCTAGTCTACGAGATTCCATATTTAATGAAAAATTACATGCAGCCTTAAAATAGGCCACGGCCAAGTTCTTACAATTTTACTCCATTTTAAAAATTTAACACTGATTCAAATTCGACGTTGTATGAACTAATGCAAGTGGATAACATCCGTTATGTAAAGAAACGGTGTAATAAATTATAATTCTTATCTTTCGAACTGCATACTATACAAATTTTTACGATATATTTGATACATGTGACGGTCATGTTTACTGCGATTACACCGGACGGCAACAAGGAAAAAAAAATATTTTCCTGTTAACTTTCAGGGTGCTTCTTATCACTCTGACATTGGTGAATCCGAATATGACAGCCAAATTTCTTTGGGACACGCGGTGGCACAGTTGGTTGAGGCACTGCGCTACAAGCCTGAAGGTTGCGGGTTCGATTCCCGATGGTGTCACTGGAATTTTTCATTGACATT
>Ga0136643_10009887_pt1 | contig 14056 bp, 12 predicted proteins | sample TergutLab28metaG_FD_96883 | JGI IMG/M metagenome (GOLD analysis project Ga0136643, IMG submission 96883) | Labiotermes labralis P1 segment gut microbial communities from Petit-Saut dam, French Guiana - Lab288 P1 (version 3) (version 3) | ecosystem: Host-associated > Arthropoda: Insects >... | reverse complement strand
TATGGCATAATCGTAAAGAGTATTAGTACACTTATGTATACGGTGTGGCATGTTGACAAATATAAAATTACATTTAAATTAGTTATCAATCACTGGACTAATGAAATCTTGTAGCATATTGTAATTTCCTCGGGCCAACATCTGTTTTTTGACACATTCACAGATATTTTTCTCCTCAGAATATTGCCACTATAAAACATTTATTCATGAAAATTGCTTAGAAATCTAAAATGACAAATTCCAGGCGAACCTCTTGCGGCCTGGTATAATTGATGCTAGGGCCCGGTACTGGGCCACGGCCCGGCGGTTGAGAAACACTGATCTAGATTATCCTGGGTTAAGCACTTTTTGTCAGTGGCACCACACAAATGTGGGGGACATACCTTGAAATGGAGTGTAACTGTTCCACAGTTCTGTATTATTTTCCTTTGTAGCTCACAAATCAGACATTTCAGTGAAAGACTGCAGATGCAAGTTATGCAGTACTGACAGACACAAGGATCTGTCTGGTCCATGTGATCCACATTTGAAATTGTTAGGTTCAGGAAACGTGACCTGTGCAGTTTCCATGTAGTGGCAGAACTTGACTTACACACGTAGTGTCTGACCCATAATAACCACTGTGCTATTTTGCTGTTGTTATGAAAAAGGTTTTGAAAATGGTATCACAGCCATTTCTATCTGTTTTAGATTTGCAGCTTTATTTGGTTTTTCATACCTTTCATTGAATGGGAGCTGGGATAGTGGACTCAATATGGTGACTAGGCTACAGGCAGATGAATGCAGGGTTTGATTGCTTACATGGGTAAGGGATTTCTCCTCCTCCTCCCACCCTAACAGTAAGTCCAGATGAGATGCAGAAACCACACAGCCTGTTATTAAATAGGAGTCATTGTTCCTTTCCACAGGAATAAAGTGGCTGGGATGTGAAGGTGACCACTCACCAAAGTTATGAATGAGTGGATCTGTATGTATTTCTGTTCCCTCCATATGCCTTCATAGCGTGCACATGGACCTCGCGGTTTTTTTTTTCAACTTTTCGTTAAATACAGATCTAATTGACAAAGGTTTTGTGGAAGTGTGTGGTGAGTTCCAGTAATGCTCATATTTTTCCTTGTTTGGTATCACTTTCCCAAAATCCATGAACCTATACTATAATCTGTCAAAACCAAACAACAGTGAATTTTATTCTTATGCATCTTCAAAGTCCTATTTGGAACAGCATTAACGAGACCTCTACTCAAATGATAGTTGGCACTCTTTACAGGCATATGAAGATGTGGAGGCACCTATGAACCACTCTGAGACACCACCTCCACCCTATTATGCCTCCATCACACCTGAGAAGGAAAAGGAGATAAAATGAAGCAGTGCAGAACTCTTCAACTTGTAACATTGTTTTATAAATAGATTTACCTACATTTCTCCTACCCATGAAGTAATGCAGCAGAGCCTTGCCAAGTCATGTTAATACAGCCTGTAGAAGAATCAGTGTCGTCTTGTAATATATGTAAATTTCAATATACTTTGTATAGCATAAACTAACTTATATTTTTAGGCATTATATCTAAGACATGTATACCCTACATATACAGCCGCTCTAGATGTAGGCTTACTGTGTTTAAGTGAAAGATGTGTATGTACAAATGAAATCTCCTTGTTGGTGTGTTCTTCCACTGTAATACTCATGTATACATTTATGTAGATAAAAATCAATTACGTGTAATTTTTTTTTGCTTTTATTTAATGTGTTATAACAAGAAAAGCAGTATTATCATTACAGAAGATACTATGTAAAATGATGAAATTAATGACTGTTCCCTTCCTTACTGCCACAGTAAGAACACTTGTAGGAGATAAGGTACATGAGGGAGGTGGACATGCAAATCTACTTCATGCACTAGAATAGTGAAAGGCCAAATTTGTACTTAATGGCACTTCAAATATTGTTCCCAGGTCACTTAAGAACAGGATCTCATATAACAATGATTGTGACACTCTCCTTTCAATACTCTGGGCTAGTCCTGGAATGTCAGACCTTGCACCACTTTAGGGGAAGATTCAGGTTTGAACTCGGAGTCCACGGACCTGATCTGGTAGTGTGCCACCATCTCTGGTATGCATGATAATGAATATTGCAGGAACTGTGAGAGATCAGTCCCTAAAATTACCTTTCTTATTAGGCTCGGGGCATGGGGTTCAGTGAGGGAAAGACAGCAACCATGTATAAGTTAATTCCAAAAATGTAGGATATATTACATCACACTAGTTAGAGAGGGAGCGAGGTTTTCTGTAACTCTAGCCTGACAGTTCCCTAAGTCCAGACCACATCACTGACCAGAACTACCATAGACCTTGGTCAAATCAGAGGTAAACCTTCCAAACTTGCAGGTGTTTAGACTATTAGCATGGCATCAGGCCTTATGGCTGTAAGGTTCCCTCTGTTCGTTTGAAGACGGTGACGAACTCGGCAGTCCTCTCCCAGTACCTCTGTGGGTGAGGATGCTGTGTACCCTAACATTTATACCATAAATGTTTTGTTTTTCTGCCATACACCATGTTAGTTTGTTGATTCAGAATGAAACAATAACCACTCTTGCAGAAAGTATACCATACTGTTTTGTTTTGACCTCTGTCGAGGTGTAGAGTCTTCCAAGTGTATGTCCATCAGCAAATTCACCGCATTTCATTTACTTTAAAGCATTTACATTTCAACAGTGTCTGCTTTACATCATAGGTGTAGAATTCTACAGCATATGTAAGCCTTAGAAGGAAGGATTGGAGATTACTGGCCAGCGTTAACAGCTTGCTTCTAGACACCAAAATTACACTACAGTTCACTTGTGGACAGTACTCTCCAAGATATATGGCTTGGGTATACACCCAACCTCCCTTCCAGGCACTACCATTATACTAGAGAATATTTCAGGCAATACTATGCAAGTCCTATACACTTTATGCACGCTACTTCTGGTCAATATTCTCTGTGCTCTATATCCTTCCTCCCTGGCACCACATGTACACTACAGTCCAGTTCTGGTTACTATTGTCAGAGCCCTATACCCTTCTTTCCAGGCACTATTTACACTGTCTATTTTTGATCAGTATCCTGCAAGGCCTGTATCCTTCCTCCCAGGCACTACCATTACCCTGGGATCTGTTTCTAGTGACTGTTTTTAAACCCCTATGCCCATCATCCCAGGCACAACCACAAATCTATGGTCTGTTTCTGGCCAATATTCTCCAATCCCTCCTTCCAGGCAATATACTTACATTATTGTCCATTTCTGGTCAGTATTCCCCAGGCCCTGCATCCTTCCTCCAAGGCACTACCATTACGCTACATTTTATATCTGGTTAGTATTCTTGAAGCCTTATACCTTCTTTGCAGGCATTACCAATACATTGCAGTGGATTCCTAGTCAGTATACTCTGAGCCCTAAACACTTACTACCAGGTGCTAACTTTACACTATAGTATGTTTTTGGTCATTATTTCCTAAGCTGTATACCCTTCTTCCCAGACACTACCATTATATTAGAGTCTATATCTGCCAGTACTCTTCAAGTACTATAGTCTTCGTGCCAAGTGCTGCCATTATAATACATTCTCTTCTAGTCAGTACTCTCCAAGCCCTATACCCTTCGTCTCAGCTGCTACCACTACACTACAGTCTATTTCTGGTCAATATTCTCCAACCCCCATACCCTTCCTCCAAGGAATTACTTTTACACTACTGTCTTTTTCTTGTAAAAATTCTTCAAGTTTCATACCCTTCCTCCCAGACACTAAATACACTACAGTCTAATTCTGGTCAGTATTCTGCAAGCCCTGTACCCTTCCTTCCAGGTGCTTTTCCTTTTCTTATTCTTTATTCTAAGGTGAAATATAACAATAATAAACTATCAATAGCAGAAAAGGAGGTCAACATTTTGAGTGACTGAGAAAATATGTAGTCAATATGGTGGTGGAAAAAAAGTTTAGAATCTGAAAGTAGTCCTAGATCTTTGATGGAGTCAGTAGGAGTTATACATTTATCACGGAGTTTTTGTAATTAACTGCATTTTAGTTTTCCTTGTGAACATGTGAACATGATGACTCTAGTTTTATAAATATTAAGTTTCATTCCATCAGCAGCACACCAACTGTAAAGGGAATCAGTGTCAGATTGTTGAAGCGTACAATCAGTTACAGAGCTTACAGTGTGAAAAATTTTATCAGCAGCAGCTAATAAACAAATATCCAGAGTGTTTAAGAGAATTGCAGAAGTAATAAATAGATACACTGAACAGCAGTGGCCCAAGGACAGATTGTGAATACCAAAAGCACTTCCAAGGGTGTCCGATAAATTCCATGGATTTGAACAACAGAATGGCTAGTTATGTAACTATGTAACCAACTTACATAACCATCAGAGGGCCTGTAGGCACTCAGCTTATGTAAAAGTGTTGTGAAGAAACTAATGGAGATATAAAATCTAAGTATGTTATGAAGTTCGTAACTATAGATTTGGATTTTTGAAACCCATGTTGACAGAGTTCAAATTACATTTGAAATAATAAGACAAATTGTCATGCATAACATGCTCAAAGACTTTTGAACAGTTATTAGTAAGAGATATGGGTCAATAGTTTTGTGAACGGGTATAACTGCCTTCCTTACAAACTGGCATAATCACTGCTTGCTTCCATTGGGTTATAAAGTGTTTCTGAGATACAATGAAATTACAGAAGTATTTAAGTACAGGCACTCAAATAGTTGAACATCCCTTTATAATAAAACCAGGGATGTTATCAAGTCCAACAAATTTTCTTGGTCTTAGTCTTTTAATAGCTTCTTGAATATCAAGGGCACTAACAGAGAATAACAGTAGGGAAGCAGGCCTAAGCAGTGGTCATATATGACAAGGTTGTGTAGAAGTACTTAGCAAAAGCTCTAGCAACTCAGCAATTTTATCAGGATCATCTATATTAAGTTCATCAAAAGGTAACTGGATGAAAGTAAATTATTCTTTAGAAATGTAGACACATATTTCCAAAATGGTGTAGGTTGTGTTTTTAAATCACCATCAATAGACTTCAACCATGCAAGCCTATTGGACTTGGCAGTTTTAACAAGTTTACGATATTCTGAAAACTGATTATGAAAATAGTGTTCAAATCTTTTAAGGAAACAATTCTTCTTATGTATATAGTATCTTATTTTTTTAAAATCTCAGCATTATCGCTTCTTAAATGGGGGAGTTCCTTAGTTCAAGTAGATACCAATGAGACAAGATTCTCCATCATACCCATAGTGATCACCCCACAGAATCTTGCAGTAAATTCAGGAAAATGCAGCTCCTTCTCGGGAGATGACTGTAGCATCAGATGCAGATAATAAGTGCTGAGGCCTAAGTGGCATGTCATCATTTTGTGTTGACACAGGGGCTTGGTGTAAGCTTCACACTGAAAAGATGATTTCCCAGAAGAGGTGAACAACACCCGTTCAGTGTCACTAATTTGTGAACAAGTACAATGAAAATGCAACAAGTCACAGGCATCTTGTTTCCCATAAATGGGCTTTGCACATATGGAACACAATTCCTTGCTTGCTGCCATGAGGTAGCAGTAAAAGAATAAACACCACATGTATAAAGTATGTCGCAAGCTGGAGCACATACAAAACATGTGCACTCACCTTGGAGCCTTGAGCAATATGACATAATGTATTTTGAAAATGTTTATTGCTCTTAAGTTTGTAGTACAGAGATACACCTGGATACAAGAATAACAAAATGTTCCCGATTCACCATTTTACATGAGTTACGTCTCGTCTTGCGGGTGATATGAAGGGGTTTGTCGTGTTAGGTGTTTATATGTCGACAGTGAAAAAGCAGAACAAGGAAAAAACACTGCTATGGACATAATGTATATAATATGTACAATATAATATAGAATATATCTTCTGTGCATGCAAATGCTGATGACACAGTCCTGACAATCTCTCTGCTGTAACATGTGGGTGAATCAGTGAGTAGGCCAAGTAAGGTAAGTGGTAAAGTGCATCCTTGTACAGGTATTGAGGCTCTGTATAGGCCGTATGGCCCATAGGGGGAGTAGAGGTATAGTAGCTCTACTCTTTCTTGACCATGGCACTAGAAGGAGGTGAGGGGACAGCGTCACGCCCTGGCCGCTCTTTACCCCCGGGAAAGACCTGGTACCCATTTTACAGGAGGCTGGGTGGGCCCCAGGGCCGGTCTGGATGGGTGGAAAATCACGTCCCCACCGGGGATGATCCCGGACCGTCCAGCCTGTAGTCAGTCGCTATACCGACTACACTACGCGGCCCAGTAAGTGGGCCAAGCTGTGTAAAATAACGCACCCTATAAGCCATGACTAGTGACACTAGATATATGAAATTATGCCTCAACACTACCACCCAGCCAGAATGGATCTGGGGCCCACCCAGCCTCCTGTACATTTGGGTACCAGATTTCCTTCCCGGGGATAAAGTGGCTGGAGTGCAGCAGTGATCACCCACCTACATCTACTCCCCTCAGGGCCTTCATGGCCTGTTACAGTGTGAACTTTACCTTTTATCCCCCCTCCTCCCTCCCAGACACATATATGCAATGGTTCTAAATGTAGGCCTCTTATGTCTAAGTAAAACGTCTGAATGTAGAAATGAAATCTAATTGGAGTGTTCCAGCGTTTTTCGTATATTACATAGACAGAATACAATGCTTTACTTGTGATCCTTGTGTTTTTATTTGAATCCATTATTAATATGATAAACATCACTGTAATTACAGAAAATATTATGTAAGATGCTGAAATTTATGTTTCCTTCCTTACTGCCACAATAAGCTGAAACAAAATACAAATAGTGGTTAGAAAATAAGAGAAATGAGGATAATGGACATCAAAAAACACCTCAATACAAGTGATAATTTATACACTGCTGTCAGGGCATATTTCCTAAGGGGTAAAGGTGGCTGGTGCTAGGATTGACAACCTTACTGCCTATATGTGCTGAATGTCTTGCAATCTGAGGGCCTCATCCTCCTGGAACCCTCAGGGCCTGTTCAAGGAGTGCTTTACCTTTCCTGTGCACAATGATCCTCTGAAAATGAATGTTTAATCCTCTACCCACTCTTTTGAAGAAATTAATGTTTGGTGCGATCACTGTAGTCTTTTTTTTTTTTTTTTAGGTATTTAAACTCTGAAATAAGATTTAGTTGTATCTTATAAACAGTACAATCTATAACATTACAGTAAACTGAGGATGAATACAAAATTGTATGTCATGTACCACATATAAGTTTTGGGTAGCTGAAGCTAAAGTTGCAAGTAAAATGACACACATGCAGTATATTACTAGGATATTTGCTGCAACTCCTACCACGCAACCAGTAATTCTTACCCAGAATCTACATATCCGAAAGGGTTGGAATACATGGAAATAGGCTACATTATTCACGGCTTCACAGCACTCCACTGTTTACGTACGAGGCTCCGGTGGTGAGGAAATACCACAACCGTAATGTGAGTTGATATTTTTTGTATACATATTTTTTAAACAACATCCGTTGGACCACAAGATGAATCAACTTCAAGCCCATTATGCAGTGAACCAAGGGGCCAGTAAGTGCAATGCTAATTTGATGTTATTCACGCACACGTAACAGTAATAAACTGTAATATCATACGAAATATAATTGAGCAGCATACACAACCAAACATTCGTAATACCGTACTATACTCCCAATTCCATAACAAAATATCACATGCATGACACATAATAAGCAAAAACTACTTACTTCACAAACGTCAAGGGCGGCATCCCTGCATCCGATCCTTTCTTGTATCCTAAAACAGAGTACAAGGAGATGAAGTAACCCATTATGCACATATATGTAATATTCCATGACATGCAGTTCAAGTTTTACACACCTAAATAAAGAATCGTTGGGATGAAACCCCAACGGAAAACGAATTGTGCTGCGTTAATAACCATGGACAGTCTCTCCTTCGTGCCTTGGCTCATTTTCACCATTGTTTTGCCCAAATGTTTGATTTGAAACGTTCAAATAACCTCAACATCAGCCTCTACGACCACACTTATTTTCGCCAATATTTCCACATGCTGTACCAGGCTACACAAAGTTATAACTTATTCTTCCCTCAGGCAAGTAATTGATATACGGAAAATTTCCCACAAGCTCGGAACCATGGATAATATCGTGACGGATTACCTAGGAAATACTACTGAGAACTGCGCCCAGCGGGGTGCCGTGTGTTGTTATTTTGTTGGATGTTCGTGGACTAGATGATCTGTGCTCGTGGACGCGAATGGAAGATCTGTGACCATGCGTGCCAGAGTTGGTTACAGATCATGCCATGTGGTTGAAAAGTTCTGCCACGTTGTAATTGGAAATGGAGGTGAGTGCTTTAGTTTCGTAGAATTTGGAATTTATTTGCTCAAATGTTCGATTTTTCTGTCGGATTCTCGAACGTGAATAATGTTACGGTAGACAAATCCCTTCATTTAGTAGTCTGTCTTACGACAGGTTCAAAGCCTCTTCCAAAGCGAGCTCTCAACTTAATGCGATCTAGAGCTTCCTCCTTCAAATGAGAGTACCTTGTCCTTTCCTACGTCTTGTTCCTCGTCTTATTGTCACTTCTATCACCCCTTTTATCTTTCCTTCAATAACCCGTTGTAGAAGGCAGTTTCTACGCAAAATGTGACCAATCCAGTTAGCGTTCCGTTTACTTATTTCATGTAGGATATTCCTCTGCTCCTTGAGTCTTAATTTCTCACATGATCTGTCCATCCGATCTTATCCATCCTTCTCCATCACCACATTTCAAAACTTGCCAGGTGTTTCTGATTTACTGTCCGAAGCGTCCAAGTTTCAACACCATATAAAGCTATGCTCCAAATGTAGCACTTCACTAGCTTCTTCCTCAATTCCAAGTCAAATGTACTAGTAGAAAGAGCTCTCTTCTTGTTGAATGCAGCTTTAGCCATAGCAATCCTACATTTAATTTCACAAGTACATCTTCCATCATGTGTTAAAATGCTACCCAAATATTTAAAAGATTCCATTTTCTCTGGTTGTTTTTGGTCTGTCATAATTTTTACTGGGAAGGGTTGTCTTGAAATTCTCATTACTTTTGTTTTTTCCACATTCATTTCCATTCCATAGCATTCTCCAATTTCAATTAGATGAACAACCATGTCCTGTAGTACTTTTCTTCCTTAGCCAGTAACACAAGGTCATCTGCATATTTCACAGTGTGAATGATTTGCCCACCTATTTTGAAGTCTCCAAACCCTTCCAAAGCTTCCTTGGTAAGGCATTCATTGTACAAATTGAACAGAATTGGTGACAAACGGCATCGTTTTCTAACTCCTCTTCCAATCTTCACACTTTTTGTCTCCCCTTGATTCAGCCGTACTTTAACACTTTGAGCCATGTACAAGTTGCTAATCAATCTTCTTCCATGCCAGTCAATATCAGTTCCCTTTAGGATCTGCATTAATTTGGTCCAGTTGACTCTGTCAAATACCTTCTGCCAGTCTATGAAGCAAACACATAATTCCTCATCTATCTTCAAGGTTCATTCTGATATTATTCTCAGCATCCCAATTGCATCCCTAGTTCCTTTTCCTGTTCTAAATCCAAACTGATCTTCTCCGAGTACATCCTCAATTTTCTTTTAATCCACATAAGATTGTAAATGTGTCATACATACATCATAATATCTGAAAATACTTTGAAGGAAATGCTTAGTAACCCTCATGAATTTGTTTCAGAGGTGAGGACTTTTGTTTGCTTTGGGCAGTAAAAGAGCATAATACGTTGTCAGTTTTATGAATTTAATATGACATCAACCTAAAATATGTTTTTATCAGGTTTCTGTAACATACTAGCTACGTCAGTGATTCACATTTCACTCCGAGGTTGTCAGATAACACTGGACAACAAACTTCAATAGGTGAACTTAGCAGTACGTTTTAGGCTGAATTCAGATATCTATACAGAATTTTTCTATCAGGCAGAGTTTCAAAGATACAGAGGACTCTATTTGTGCAAAATAGTACTTTACATGCTAATGAAACAGGCAGAAACTTACCTCTAAAATGTAGAGGTGTATGACTTTCCCCAATAATTGGCTTCAGGTACATCCCTCTTCAGTGTCCAGCAATATTCTGCCAACTTACTTGAGGTCCACTTGCCTTGGTACCACTTTTCCATAGCCAGAATGTCTTGGTGAAATATTTCACCATGTTTGTCACTGACTTTGCTGAGATTTTCTGGGAAAAAAATCCCAGTGGGACTCCAAAAAGTGGATTTTCAGACTCATATTGCTTCCCATAGCTTTATACGAAGTCAACAGATCCTGCACAACATCCTGATGGTTCACTGCTTTGTGTTTTCCTGAGAAGTCCTTGCAAATCCTCTTAAAAGACAAACATGCATGTCTTTCAGTCTCATTCAGGTCTTCATCGAACTGTTTGTCTTGCATCAGTTCCCTGATCTGGGGTCCTATAAATATACCTGCCTTGATTTCTGGGTCACTCACATTTGGGAACTTATTCCTCAAATATTCAAATCCATGGTCAGTTTTATCCATACCTTTCACAAAGATTTTCATGAGGCCCAGCTTTTTGTGCAAAGGGGCAGAACAAATTTCTCCAGGAGAACAAGAGGAGGATTGATGACATTTTTCTCCCCTGGCGTCGGTGATGTTCGTTTAGGCCACAGTTTATTTACATAGAGAGTCTTCTTGTCCCGGCTGTCCCCCTCACACAGGAAACAGCAGTATTTTGTGTACCTGAGTGGCATTCTGAGTAACAGTGCCACAACCTTGAGATCACCACATAACTTCCACCTAAATTCGTCATACTTAATCTTTCCCAACAGTAGCTTCATGCTTTCATAACTTTCCTTCATATTGGCTGCATGAGCCAAAGGAACGGAGGGGAATTTATTTCCGTTGTGGAGTAGAACCACCTTCAAGCTCACTTTTGATGAATCAGTGAACAAGTGTCACTGATCTGGATTACATTCATGGCCAAGAACTTCAATAACAGGACAAACATCAGTGCAAAACACTACACTATCTTCCTGGGAGAAGAAATCCTTGAATTCTTCATGGCGCCCACAGTAAAAACACCTTAGTGTCCTGGCACAGAAGATTCCGGCCCTTTAACTTGGAGCCTAAAAGTTCAGCTTGCTTCATTGACAGGTTCAAATAGCAGACTATATCATTCAGATCCCCTTGAGTCAGCACGTGTGGTTCATTGGAAGACCTGACTTCTGCAAAAGTTGGATCACAATCCATATTGTTGTTAGCTTGGTCTACATCTTTATCATTTGACTCTCTGTCACTCAGCGTCATGTTTGTTGGAGGCTTTGGCACATGTAACTCCGCACTGTGAGGTACTGGCCTCATCACAGATGGTAAATTTGGATATTGAACAGTGTGTTTGGACTTGCTGTTACACCAGTGATACTGGTCAGGCAGAAGTAGCAATCTGAAACATGGTCCGTTGGCTCTCTCCAAACTATAGGAATGGCGAAAGGCATACAGCATGAACCTTTTGTCCATTCCACAAGATGCATGGCACATATCACACAACAAAAATGGGGAGCCCAACTCTTGTCCTGATCATCCACTTTGCAGCTGAAATAATGCTCATAGCATTTCTTAATCAAGGGTGTGAAAGACTGTCTTCAGGATTTAAATGTCACCTCGCCGCAGGTATAACAGAATGCATCTGATGAATTTACACACTTTCTTGGCTTATTAATGGTGGAACAAACACTACGTACTTCTGAGACGATAACACACTGAGATCTGGCCAGCAACCTGCAGAGGACTGTTAGTCACATGAATATGACATGACACGTGACATTTGGCTTCTTACATCATGTCCAGACTACGTCCTACAGGCCGCCAGTGACTCACATATGTAGGCGTGTGCGGTCACATAGTCTGATGCAACGCAAAAGGTGTGGGTGATAGAGAAATTCTGGAAACATATTTGATTTCAGCATCCAGAAATACATCAGAAACATACTTTTTTCCTCATGGGCCAAAATCTTTATTGACCAGTGTATTCGACGTTCATATTTTCATTTTTCACTAGTGCATTTTACATTACCTCATTCTTGTCGAAAAATTAAAACCCTAAAATGCCGGCGATTGGTGTCTGCCTTGCATACCATGTTAATTCACAGCACACAGTATTTTGTAACGTACAAAATATTTTAGCTGCGATCACCTAGAGTACTCCAGCGTATCCTTCATGATGCAGTTGAAACTATTATAAATTTAAGTCTGCGCAGAATCCGATCTGCTTGCCTGCTGAGGATGTTATTGTGTCGTGCCTCGTGAAGTATGTCACAAAGGCATATATAGTGTGTTGCATTCCAATATGAAAACAACTAGAGGTGACAGGTGTATAGTAAACAATTACCCATGGTATCTTTATTGCTTAACAAGCCTGCATCCACTGGGATATCACCTGGCAACTTCTGTGCTCTGGGACATGATAAAAGGTGCACTTTGTATGATGTAAACCTGCTTCCACCATAGAGCTTTTACTGTCTGCTTAGAGCTTCATCATTTAGTGGTACTTTGTCAAAACTGTCATGTTTAACTGTAGCCACATAGTAATGCCATTACAAAAAAGTTTCTCCTCTAGGATACCGGGCATGGAACCCCATCATCAAACTTATACAATGCTGGGACAAGGAGGGCAGGTTTCTGGAGGATCGAGATGGGACAGCAGGAAGAAAGCCATTGTGAGAGAACACAGTACAGGTTAACTTAATTGAGCATACACAAAGAATGAAGACCTTGTGTGTCCTGGTTTGAACTCAGATCATTTAAGACCTTGTGGGTTGAACAGACCTGATCACATTCTGGTCTCACTTTCCTGCCTCCTTGTTGACCCGTAAGTGGTTGAGAACTAGGCAGTGATGAATAGACTGATTTTTAGGCAGTATATATGTCAGTCACATAGCTGTTAGCCTCAGAATGTTAAGGGTTAGGAATTAAACAGTATAACTTAAACAAAAAACAAGAAGGGTGTTTTCTTTTGCTTCATTTATTTTATTATGTTTTTTTATTATTCCAGGGCTAAAAGTTTTATCATTGACTGTGCTTATTGTAAACGTAGTATGGTGACAAAATGTACAAATTGGATCCACCCCGAGCAAGGAGCACTTTTCGAGTATGTGTCATTTTGATGACTTGTTGGATCCTTCTGGTATAATTTGTGCCTTCTTGATTCTGTGCTGTCTAATGGGGGGAGCGTTTTAGTACGTGAACACCAAGTCATGGAAATGATGTAGTTATTTCTTTTTCAAGTGTTGGTATGGATTCATTGGTTAGTACAATTTTCTTCCATTCTACAGTCCAGTGTGGTATATAATTCCATCTGTTTTTACAAGAAGTAAAGATAAACTTGTCTTTATGCTTCATTAAACTTCATACTCTAGAACATATGAGGGAATGGAAGTACAGCACCATGGAGTCATAAACTGTGACTGGATGGTGGGTGTTGGATAAGTCTCAGTGTTTGTCTGGGTGCAGTACTGAAAATAAAAGTAACCACTCCTGCTAGGAATGGAATACCAGTCATCCTGTGAGCACACAGGCCATATATTCATTGCAGTAACGTACCCAGGCTATATACAGGTTGCACTATCATGCATCGTGTCTTATCAGTTCAAGAACATCAAGCCAGTCGCTGGTCATTCCTAATCGAGCTGTTGTGGGTAATTTCTTATGCTTGAAGCACAGGTGCCCAGTCACTAGTCATATACCCTGGCATGCTTTGTATAATTGAATACTGCTTGTGCATACTGTAGCCAGTCATTGTACAGAGCTACTGTAGCGGACTTCTTATAATAAATCTCCAGTCATCCAGTCTATAGCAAGTCATTGTATTAAGTTTGCTGTTTGGGCTTACCTTTAATAATTAAATTCTGTGTGTCCGCTTCTAGTCAGTCACTGTACTAGCTGTGCTAGTCTTGTTTACACATCTGTCATGTCAG
>Ga0136643_10009882_pt1 | contig 14062 bp, 7 predicted proteins | sample TergutLab28metaG_FD_96883 | JGI IMG/M metagenome (GOLD analysis project Ga0136643, IMG submission 96883) | Labiotermes labralis P1 segment gut microbial communities from Petit-Saut dam, French Guiana - Lab288 P1 (version 3) (version 3) | ecosystem: Host-associated > Arthropoda: Insects >... | reverse complement strand
CTATTCTGTTGTTAATATTCATGGTGTTTATATCTTTAGTTTCAGTGTTGAATCTACTGTGCTTTTACATTAGTACTTTCCGAAGTATGTTCGCACTGCCCAATATGGCTGTTTTCTGGAGTTCCTTGTCTTCATGTTTTCCTGGTATGTTGCTCACGTATTTTCTGAATGACTTTGAAATATTCCCAGTCGCCCCTATTATTACTGGTATCACCTTTGTTTTCACATTCCACATGCGCTGTATTTCTATTGTAAGTCTTTATATTTTAGAATCTTCTCGGCTTCTTTTTTGATCACATTTCTGTCTCTTGAGATTGCAACGTCTATTAACATACACGTTCCCTTTTCATTATCACGGATTATAATGTCTGGCTATTATTATTATTATTATTATTGTACTTTCCTATATTCGTGTTTCAGCTCCAGGAACTTCCAGTTACCAGAAGTACATTTTTCACTTACCGAAAAATATGAGTGCTACGTGACATATATATCGTAACTTTCATTATTGATTACTTCTAAACCCACTATGACTATCATCATCATCATCATCGTGATACTAATCAGCGATTACGAAGTGCTCACTCACACCATATGACAGTGACCAAGCATACTGCTGATTGGCACTACGACACACCTGTGACATTGTTCACACGCTGACGTCAGCTATTTCAGAGGTGCGAGTTGAGATGGGGGCGTGGCTAGCAGATACAGCCTATACAGGAAGCATCCAATGGAATGAATATCCTGCAGGTGTTTCTGATGCCTTTTGAATTACGCATTTCAGGTACACCAAAAAAAATTCTGTGCAATTAGCTGTTAGCTATAAGTGCTTGTCATCTTGCTCCAGGTTCGACAGACAGTTCCCACGTTAGCCTGAACTGCCGTCCTGCGAACTGTCCGACAAATGTGAACATAATCTAAACGCAGAGAAGAAATGTAACATAATGTATCTCTCTGTTCTTCGGAGCAGAAATTTCATGTAACCAGAATGTTTGGCAGTAAGCAAAACAATACGGGGGGTAATACCTTACAGGTACAAGGTTATAGCTACTGTGAGAACCTTAAGAAAAACAAGGGTCTCAACACAGTCTGTAGCAAAATGCTTCTTTTTAATAACAAAATACGCACTGCTGGCTTAAGGGAATAAACAGGAACAGAAATAGTCTTATGTAAGCCACCTCCGGTGGAGCACACAGTTTATGATATTTTGACCACCAAATAGTTACACAGACAGGATAATTTTATAACTTCAAGGAATAGGACCGTTCTTTAAGAAGTTAAAAGCCTTTCCACTTTCCGAGAAATTCTTCTTCTTTCAGAGAACAAACAGGTTATTTTCATGTCTACAGCAGCTTAATACTGGATCATATTTTCATTCAGATGAATCCAGTAAACACCCCCATGTCATATTGCAAATTCATATTTCTAATATTAGACTATCTATAAGACAATAAGACCAAATTGCAAAATACCGAGCAGAATTTTGGACAATAAAAAAAGGTATTGCTAAGCGGCTGGTTGTTTTTCAAAGAAAGGATTTAAGAAGAATGTATGGAGGAATTAAAATAAATGAAATTTGGAAAAAGCGATATAATAAAGAATTAATGGGTATTAAAAGAAAAGGAATTTAATAAGAGCGCTAGCACCGCATGATATACGATTCTAAAATCCCTTTTCTATTGTAACCAATTTTTAAAAAATTAACAGATTTTAATGTGATATTTCGAGGAATACAAACCAACCACAAAAAAATTTTATTTACATTTGAATCTGATAGGGAAAGAGCATCTTTTGACCTAAAATGAATACATACGCCGACAAAAGCAATATCTGGCAAACTTAATTTTATAAAACCCGTCACTGATTAAACTTGATACTCGTATTTTTTTCCCTCCACAATGTGTGATGACGATGATGGTGATAATAACAATAGTACCTTTAATAACAATAGTACCTTTAATAACAATTCCGTCCTCGTAATAACATAAAGAATTCACAATATTTAAAAAATTGAGAACACAGACAATGAAACAAATTAAACCTTACTGTACGCCTAAATAACTAAAAGTGAAAAAGAACACTGTAAATTATCTGAAGAGTGGAACTTAAATTCGCTGGAAAAATTATCTGCACAGAAGGTCCACACAGGACTACATAATTTATGCGGATGTCAAAACCACTGACATATCGCAATGAAAGCCTGACACTAAAATGTTAGCTTTTATGAAGTCCCTTTAAAAGCTAAGTCTATGTCATTCTACTGGCATATAATCATTTGAAATTCGGTCAGTATGTAGGCTGTAAGTTAATTTTTTTTTTAATTTCTCTAGTCACTGGCAGATACATGGATTTATAAGCTGTATGTCTGTATTTTTCTATAAGTTCATCGTAAACCGAATGTAGTCCAAATATATGTTCTTAAAAATGCATTTCTTTGTACTTGGAGATCAGTTCAGTCTGTCAGCTGAAACACTACGCTATATTAGCTGCGTTTTGTCACTTCAAAATTTTTCATCTTTTAGACTCAAGTGTATATTTCGTTGTAATTGCTTGTGTCACTTGCAAATAACTGGAACCAGAAGCTGCCAGTATAAACTTTTCCGAGATGTTTAATTCAATACGATGGCATGAAGACGAATGAGCAGTGGGTATATTCTATAGCAATAAATATTTTCAAATCTCGGTACTTTACAGAGGAAAGCGATCAGCTTCAAGACCCAGTCTCATTAACACCAAAGAATGAGCCTCCCAGTGTGCGCTTTATAGCGGGCTACATAAAAATCTAGAACCTGTCTTAGAGTTGAATAGAAGAAAAAACTTCTTGTCCCTGCTGTAATCGAAACCCGATTCCTCTGTCTTTCAGTCCATAGCCTAAAATTAATTATGTTTTGTCAAACAAAATTGTGCACCTCTATCGGCTACATTATCTGCGTTTTGTGTTTGTAATCAATAGGTTCTCTTCTAACACACCTAACTAACTAACTAACTCTTCTAACAGACCAAAGTTATACACATTATCTATACAAATATAAGACGTGTTTAAAGTTCAAAGAATTTGTTAAAAGTTAAAAATGGTTGTCTGGAGTGTGGTTCTGTGGATTGGTGTGTATAGAAGGTTTATGATTTAGATTGTTGAGTGAAGGTATCGTTTGTACAGTGCATCATAAACCCTCCATGCACATCACACTATAGAACCATAATCCAGACAACCATTTTTAACTTATAATGTTTTGTTTAACATTTTGTTTAACATTCATCGATTTGGTTTTATAGATGAATAGGACAATCGATATGCCTTAAGTATCAATTTTCAATGTAGCTTCTTTGAATTTGTTTTCTGAAAGAACCTAAGAACAAAACACAAGAAAAAAATAATGCAACAGCCTACAATAATAATAATAATAATGGTAAATTTAATTGTAATATCGTTTCTCTGCTAATTAGGTGTAGCGGTCGTTTCTGCACGTCCTCTGAGTTTAAAATGTGCAAAACATATGTTTGTTATACTTCACGAGCCTATGTGAAATGTCTCTGGAACAGAAGTCAAGGCCAAATCTTGATATTTCTTTTAGGCAGGTGAATAGGTGAGCTCCTTCAGTTCGGTTCAGTTACGACCGCTTCCTCCCACTTCCTTTCGTTCTCTCCAATTCACTACTCACACATTACCATGCTACTGCGAGCTACACAGAGGCCTACCCAAGAGAGCTGAAGGTAAACTTGAAACTAACTAACAAATTAACAAAGTAAATAAATAAACAACCAACAGTCCAACTAACCAACTAACTAATTAACTACCCAAATAATTAGATGAGACTATCTAACTGCAAGGAACAGAATCCTGTCCATCTCATACCCCAAGACCTCCATTCCACTATCGTTTATTCCAATTGCTGATTATTAATGTCATCATTCTGCCATTTCCTCTGTCTGTCTGCCTCTCTTTTAGGTCCAGATTTTTCTTTCAGCACGCAATTAAATACTAAATTTAAAAGAAAAGACATTCTACTCATTGTGTACGTGATGGTATTTTGAGATACATCTAAATATGTACCCGGGTGCTGATAAGTCTTTAGCCCGACCAGGAAGGAAACAAGCTCGGAAGCATGTAAGGTACGCGCGCGATTCCAAAAACATCGAGACGCGAGCTGTCATCAAGTTTGTTTTCCTGCAAGGCAAGGCGCCGAAGGAAATTCACGTCATTCTGACAGAAACATTAGCTTGTTTCCTTCCTGGTCGGCCTAAGGACTTATCAGAACCCCTGTAAGACTCCAGAAAGTATACCTTAATCCAATTAACTTAGTGATAATTGACATATTATCGCAATTTATGACAGCACTTCTGTAAGGAATGATGATTTGTAATTTGGTAGGAGATACCGATATTCTTGATTTCAAACTTTCGTCGTGTTCTGAATATTCTGTGCTTTCTTCCGGGTAATTCCCCGCCGTCTTAATTTTATATGCCGACGTTTCGGAGCACTCTGTCTGTTCCATCTTCATAGGCAGGTAGGTATGAAGTATCATATATCATATACTTCATACCTACCCGCCTATGAAGCTGGAACAGAGTGTTCCGAAACGTCGGCATATAAAATTCAGAGGCCGGGGAATTACCCAGAAGAAAGCATAGAAAATTACCAACAACTTGTCGGAGGAACGAGGTGCCTCTGTTTTCGGAACAGAACAGCCTCTTCTTTCTTCCCGAAGTTAAGGTAACAGGTTATTCCAAAACTTCGGTAGACATTTGTATTGTACTTCGAGGAAGTCGGAGCTCTGATGGGATATGATTGCCATAAAAAATTCGAATCTCATAGCCTTTAATTTTTGATGCGAAGAATTCCATTAGTGCAGGCTCTGCAAACTACTTCTATAGATCTACCGCGATATAACGCATTATTCTTCGTTGTAGATCCAGGGCGGTAGCCAGTATTGTTACATCGACGTAACAGACTAAAAAAGACGACGATGATGCTCGACTTCACTACATTCACGATGCTACTGATGTACCCTACGCCTTAATGATTGATGATTTGTAGGCTGCATTACAGTAAGAATGAGGACGACAGCGATTTAGTATTAGCGCATGCGCCTGTTGCTTGTATTTTCTTTTTATTATTCGACTACATTATATCAATGCACAATCGCGCTATACCTGCATAAGTTACGATATTCATATGCCTGAAAAAATGTGTGTTCATACGAGGACTGCCTTACCTCACAACCATAAAGAAATGGGTTTCTGATTCATGGAGACTGCATTTGCTCTGCTAGGGTGTATGTAATATATCCACCTGTCTCACAGAAGTCTGTAACAAGTTAATCAAATACGGTCGAGTCTCAGACGTGAACAAAATTTCAATAGATGGTAATGAATGAACCTACTCGCATTATTTTGTAGTCTATATGTAGGGCATAATATATATTTGACATTCCTCGCTGAAAATTGCATAAAAATTTAGCATTTCTCGAACAGTTTACGTCGATACCATCTTGCATGATGGGTCGAGATAACTCAGCCGGTGTAGCGACTCGCTACGGGCTGGACGGTCCGCGTCTCGAATCCCGGTAGGGGTGAGAATTTCCGTACCCGTCCAGACAGTTCCTGGGTTCCACACAGCCTCCTTTACAATGGGTACCGGGTCTTAACTGGGGGTAAAGCGGTCGGAGCGTGGCGTTGAACACCTACCCCTATCTAGCGCCGAGGTTAAGGAAAGAGAAGAGTTATGCCTTTACTCCCACTTTGAGCCTTCGTTGCCTGTTCTAGAATGAAATTTACCTTTACCTTACCTTCTTGTATGTGATGAATATTGCTTGCGACTTCGAGGGAGACAGAGAAAATTTACATGAATTTGATATTAGGCTGTACTGACTGGAAATGATTGCGGACATTTCGAAGTAAGTCCAAGAAGAACCATTCTTCTTGGACTGCTTGAGCATGAAGAAGTAGGCACTAAGGCCTTTCGAAAATTCGGTGACTCCTTAAGAGTCCACAAGGCCGTACCATACCAGAAGACTCTGAAGCTTCAGGAACGCCAATCTGAGAACCTCAGATCTCGAAATGTGAGTACTTAGCTCTTGTATTTTTAAAGTTAACAAAAATTCAACAGTTGGGTCGCAAAGTGACTCAGAAAAATATAGGCTGAAATTTGATTTCCAGCAGCAGCAGCAGCAACAGCAGTAGTAGAAGTAGTAGTAGTAGTAGTAGTAGTACTAGTAGTAGTAGTAATAGTAGCAGCAGCAGCAGTAGCAGTAGCAGTAGTAGTAGTAGTAGTAATAGTAGCAGCAGCAGCAGTAGCAGTAGTAGTAGTAGTAGTAGTAGTAGTAGCAGCAGCAGCAGAATTTCTTCTATTCGCCAGTTTAATCTCGATTTTTGTTCCTTCCTACAGGATCTCTTACATTTTCCCGAAGTATGTAGCGGACCTCACAATTTCGAACGGGATGTAGGGCATACAATCAGCTTCACACGCACGCCTCTACAAGACTTCGTGGTGTCCTTGGTTGGGACGTCCATATTCGTATGTTCTAAACTTCATGGGTTTTATTCTAACCGTCGATATTAGTATAAAAATAACAACTAGGCTAAAAGAAACGAGTTCATAAATCACAGTCTGACACTCGACTGTCAATATACCTATTTGCTCATTTCCTAACAATCTACACGAGTACACGGTGAAAGAGAGATCAGTTTAGGATACCAATAGAATTGTCAGTGCTCTTACAATAGCAGTAACTCGTGTACAGACAGGAGTAGAAAGAAATTCCGAAACGTCATGTAGTCCTTTATTAAATACACCTTAAAGTATGGACAGTGCACAATACAGGCGTTTATGTAATTTCGTGTAATGAACCAACCATTGGCACAGAGCTGTAGATAATCGTTACACCACTAATTACTAATGTCATTAGCCTACTTAGCCTACAATTTTCCATTAGGCTATCACTACGGTTCAGAACTGCTCACTTTTTATCTTACTCTCCAATTAACTTTATGAAGGACAGTCATCTTAAAAAGCTAAGAATCGCTTAGCTTTATAGACGCCTACCAGACTCTTTGAACCACCTAACCACTGGAATCCAGTCCATCTCCTCACAACTTAATTAATATTCGTTTTAATATTATCCTTCTACATACATATATATTTCTTAAGTGATGTTGCTCATTATTTTTAATATATTTCGCTCATCGCATTCATTTTTGTCTTAATATTTCCGCCAATTTGAATTCTAAATTATTGAAGTGACGATAGACCTACTATAATCCACATAAGAAGTTAGGTTCATAATTCAATCTGCTCGCTTAAGAGAACAAAACAAATTTTATGTTTTTATCGGAGAAGCAAACGTTGTTTAGGCCTACTGATTCGAGGAAACTACACGTAATCTCGGCCCAAGTCTGTTTCGGCACAAATCTGTAGTCTTTGATTAAACGCTAATGCACGTGGTGCAGATCGTCAACACGGTGAGTTAGGAAGTTGCAAATCTACAAATTTCACCTTTCCAGTATACCACCAATGTCTGATTAAGACTCATCCAACACAATTTCAATGATAAGGTACCATAACTGAAATATTGTAAAAACTTTCAGTTTGGTTGCTCTTCCACACTGGCAGAAGGCCAGCCATTTTATTAGCTCAACAAGGATACAAACCTATAAGCATTCTCCCTCATTCACCTGCAGATCTGCTTAACTTTTGCTGATCTTAACTGTACCGCTAAGACTGACTGATTTGTTAGACTAACGTTCCTTGTCTCACGTAAAGGTACAGTTCACCCTACAGCAGACCAAGAAGGCCCAGAGGTGGAGTAGAGGTACAACTTTATTCTTTCTTTAACCTCGGCGTCAGATGGGGTGGATGGCCAGCGCCACTCCCCGGCCGCTTTACCCCCGGGAAAGACCAGGTACCCGTTGTATAGGAGGCTGGGTGGGCTCAAAGGCCGGTCTGGACGGGTGGGGAAAACCTCGCCCACCACCGGCATTCGATCACCGGACCATCCAGCCCGTAGTGAGTCACTATACCGACTGAGCTATTCCTACACACTACGTTCCTTATCTCAATAAATTTAATATGGATAGCATATTTCACATAATACGGGTAATGAAGGCACTCACTATTGGTGTTGTGTGATTTAGGGTTCCAAATCACTGGGCAGACTGTTAACATTTGGCAGGCAGACCTAGGGCCAATAGAACTAATTGATAGCTAGATAGCTAATTGATAGCTAGATAGCTAATCCCTATAGTACATACGACCAATGCACTTATTTTCGTGCCAAAAACATTTAATTTCCTTTCCATGAACGGAATAGACTAAGCCTTGTCCTTCGTTGGTCTACTGACACTTTGCAATACCACAGTTTAAATATGAGTTGGGTTAGCCGGAAAATGAATACCTGTGTAGAAACCAGTCCAATAAGAAAATAAAGGGGCAAAATAGATTCAGGACACTGAAATAATTTTCCAAGTTACAAGTTCGTAGATCATCGTGTTCACAATTTTCTTTTTTGAATAGTCTAAAATTGTCGAAAGTGGAAACCTCAAGTGGTGATTTGTTCATTATGATTTATTTTAATTTGTTCAAGTAAACCAATCAGCGTCTTATTCATTAGGTACAGGGGCTGATTTTCCCGGGAAAAATAGGTCGGGGCCTGAGGCTGACCACTCACTTTCATCAAGTGTCGAGGTTAGGAATAAGTGGCGCTGTGACTCCACCGTGCCTATGGCGTCTACATAGGTAACTTCAAAGTTTCACCTTTTGAATGTTTCAAAATATTAGTTTTTTTTAAGTTAAAAACGGGAGAGACGTGACCAGTACTTTTGATGTTTTGCTGATCGTGCATCTCAGTATATTTATCTTAGTAATTAACCAACCAAAATCTTGTTTTACAATAAGTTTATTTCATGCCTCCACATGTTTCGAGCACATGTGCTCATCATCAGGAGGTCAAATTTGTATTACAGAGCCTCTGGTATCATCACACTCTGTAGGTGGCCGTCCCGTGCACGTCTGCCCTTAAACTGAAAACAGTACTTTTTTTTCGAAAAGTTGTTAAACTGCGAACAGGCTGTGGGGCATCACCCCCCGGAATACAGTAAGCGTTGTCAGTCACCACGTTCAGACCTCAAATCTCACGTAGTCTATAGCTATGAAACACGGTTTAGCTCTTCAAGTGTATCGAATTGCTACAAAACGTCTTTTTGACAATTATATCAAGAATTCCACGCGATGTAAAAGAATTAACTGCAGCTTCTTTATATTCTCAAACACCCGAAAGCCGTTGTCGTGAACCCGAGAGCACACGCAAACACATGAAGCAGCATTTACATAGACATTACAGGACAAGAATTCCTTCAACCGTGATTTTGCCGACTGACTGAAGTTGTGATGCCTGCTAATAACGCACTGTTGTTGCTGGATGCCTCCCCAAAGCTGAGACACATGCATCAATGTAAATACAGAAACCTTTCATCAAGCTACCTTCCCACTGAATAAATAATGAATTCTTTATGACAGAGACTGTCTCGACTCTAATAATGCCGTAAAAGCATCCTGGTGTATCTGTGTGGGTGATCTCCTAACAATGGGGCCCCAAGTGTTTATGGTCACCTGGATGGTCCACGTGTTTTGTGAGTGCAGAGCGTCGGCGCGCGCAACATTCCCAGAAATGCACACACCTTGATAGGGCCGTCTGGCAGGTCAGGTGACCAGCCGATGTTCCTCTAGTTGGTGCGTTTGCTCCTGAATGACACCTCCCCCCATGAGAGAGCAATGCCACGTCTCTCTCTGTCTCGCACCGCCGGATCCTTTTTATTTCCTTTCACTCCCTCCCGACCGCGCTCCAACCCCACCTCTTGCAGCCACATCCGACAGAGAGCTTGGCCGGACACACCGGTACAGTAGGTATGTCGAACGATATCCTCGCTCTCTCGTCACTTCGTGTCAGCAGCGAAAGCCCAACAGTTGCTTTCATACACTAGACGAGGAAGAAGAAAGGGGGTGGAAATAAAAAAATATATATATTTGTACAACCAATAGGAAAATACATATCGGTATATTTCGGATCAGTTCGGCAAATTTCGTGGGCGCGGAAAATTATTGCATTCTTCTCCCCCTTTCCTTAATACGTCACGACCCCCTGAAACAACAAGGGGGCTCGGTACAGTGAGAAATTATATTTTTTGTTCAATGCGCGTATCATCCACTTTCATCGGCGTCTAAGCTACTCTGATCCTCGCCCATCCTCCTCGCCGTGTTATTCGAGTGGACTGCTTGTCGTGGTGTGCATACTGTGCCGTCTCCATGTGACTGATGACCCGCGACTGACAATGAAGTGGTCCAGTGCACCTCTGGTGCTTATGACCCTCCTGATGGCTCTTGTCACCCTCGCCGAGGAGGTGGCCAGCAAGAACAAGGCCGGTCGTGGACGGGGCAGCAAGTGGTGGTAGGTAGTGCTTTCCATAATTCTTATGCCAGTGGCGGTTTTACATACCACATTGTTCAACTTCAAATATTTAATTCAAATGTGTGTTTTAATTTTGCCACATACTTGTTAAAGGTCAGATTTTCCATCTTTTAGAACTTTGTTTGATTCTTATTAACACGCGCACACTCCTTCAATTTCTTTTCTTCGCGAGTTTATATTAATTCTATTAGACGTATTTATTCAAGGTGCAAAAGTAACTATTCACAAATTTTTAAGAAGGTTCCGCAACAATTCTTGCAGCATCTGCCGAACGCAGCCTTATCGACAGATTATTCCTTCAGGTGGCCACATAAAATAGATTATTTCACCTGCTGCGTGACGGGCCGGAATTGTGTTGAAGGACTGGAATTGTGTTAGAGGACTGGAATTACAAGCTTGCAGTGAGTGGAAAGTCACTTAACATTTGGATAGAAATTGTTTATTTGCTTGCACTTAAAATAGCTAACTTTTCGAAAGTTTGTCTTTACGATTTGTACTATCAGTGTCACTTTTCGATCGATAAATATGCGAAATTGCAATACCTGCATCCACGTGATAATTAAATTGTAATTAGTTTTTCTTACCGAGGAAGTCAACTGAAATTTTCTTTGCAAATTTGCGACTTTATTTCTAGGCATGTTTATTGTCTTTTAACGCAAATTGAAAACATGCCTTTATGTGGTGAATTGCAGATATTAACAGTTTTAAGCTTACTCTATGTGAAATTTGTCCTTTCTTTCAAATTGGCAGAACAAGCAAATCATCGCAGATTTGTTCAATGGAAATTTAAGCTGGCAGAATTTTAATTTGTCGCAAGTATTCTAACAATGTCTGGCAATAGCAGACTGTACAGACTGTGAGAGTATTAGTTGAACGGCGAATTGGTAAGAGCGACAGCCCATCGGAACACGTGCTCAAATTCGCAGCTTGAATTTGTGCGATGTCGTGGTCATAAATGACTTGTACGGTTGACAGACAGGCCCTCCATATACTAAATCATTCAATTTAGATCGACATAAAACTCAACTTACGGTACCCAGACTCGTTTAGCGCTAATGACAACTATTATTATTTACGTGGCTATATGTGTACAGTTCTGTGCAAACAAAGTGGATCTGCGTGAGGTCGGCGGTCACTGATGTGTGCCAAAATAGCTACAGTTTCTAATAAATTGTTTTGGAAATAATTTCCATTACAAAAGTGTAGATTGTCGGCTACATATGTTTATTTATATAGTGACATCAACTGATTTTTTTTTGGGGGGGGTGGGGGTTTAATTTGTACATTCCATTGTAACTCATATAAATCAAAATAAGAAATAGACCCGTCGATAAGAACTCAAATTTCTTCACTTACGTGATATTTAATGTTACATGTTCGAATCTGCATGGCCATCATAGGGTAGGTTATTACAAATAATAACACACTTGAATAAGTTTAATTGCAGTAATTAAAGTTCCTCAAAGTGTGTTATGATTCCTAACACCCGACGATTGTCGTACGGGCTGAAACATATACTATTAAATATCAAATTACTGCAAAGAATCGTATTGAAAACGACGGTTCTATTTGTTAAGCTGATTTAATTTTATGATTTCGTATCAGACCTTAAAATAGGGTAGTGGTGTCTAGCTAGATGTCTGGAGGTATGCAAGACCTTTTAGCGGTAGGCCGTGCGAAATTATTTGAAGTCGAGAAAAAATTAATTACCGAATAACAAGCCCGCCCTACCTTATCTGCGCAGGCCTCCACATAACCCTTAGACCTAGTGCGATAGTCTGACTGACAAAACACATGTTTATAACAGAGGGAATTTTTTAAGTATGTACAGTAATGTCAACTGTAGGGAGAGAAATACACCATAGTCCACCTGGTTTACACATACAGCAAATACTTAACTTGATTTCATTCGTAAGAAAATTATACCAAAATAGTACAGTCTTGTCTAATAATCCAATAGTTTGGTTTATGTTTCGTTGCAAATTAAAACAGTTTTGTTCAGAACATTCAGTAATTAGGATTATTTCAACTGTAAAGAAATTATATGATCATAATAAACTTAAATCAATTTATAATCCTGTTAAAGCAGGACTCCAGTGTTTGCGTAGGAAAAAAAGTGAAGAATTTTATTTCGCAAATGGTAAAACTTCTAATTTCCAAAAAGGTACGAATATACTACACCATTTTTATGATGACAGTATGGTTGCAGTACTTCAAATTATTATGTTCGTTGAACGACATTTCATATATAATTTTTCTGCGCCGGGCGCTTTAGTATAGGGCTAATATAATCCTCTGTCTGTCCAGTTACATTCTTACATAGTTCTGTGTACAATAGGCCTATAATTATTCAACAAATAAAAAAAATGTAGTCCATTTAGCGTATTTTTGTGTGCATGTTTAAATACCTGTTGCAGTTAGATTTCAAAGGCGCGAGATATACTGCTAGAAGTGTTCTCACAATGGGTTCTCTGCTGGTACTGTCATGTGCCACTTGTTTTACAAAATTGATATTACGAAACCTTAATGATTTCTGACAGATTGACGTGAATTATGTTCACGATTTCGAAAGCAGAAAAATTTAAGTATTGTCAGATGATAAAATTTGATTTAACATGAAGTGCATTGTTCCTGTAGAGGTAGGAACAGGAACAATACACTTCATGCTAAATCAAACAAATATTTATTCGATATAGTGCACTTAGTTGGTTGAATGAACGAATACTTCCTTGCAATCTCTTGAGCCTGTCGAAAGATGATCACTAAGAAGTTAGGAAAACATAGCCTCTGTAAAATTTGTCGAAATACATTTAACCCAATAAGTATAGATGTGATTAAGTGGGCACCAAAAATATAAATCGTAATTGAGACTTATGTAAGCTGTTCAAATAACAATGTTAGGATAGTTTACGTCGAGTTTGGTACGTGGAACAGCCGCAAAAGTAAAATTATTTACAGAATTTTGGGAAGATACTTCAGGAAAGAACTATGTAAGTTTCAAACAGAGTATAATCAAGGGGATCGGACGGGACTGGAGCAGACATGTGGTGGTGGTGTTGCACTGCAGGGTGCAATAGGAGGGAAGTGGATCGGACGGGACTGGCACAGAGATGTGGGTGCATTGCAGGGTGCAATAAGAGCGAAGTGGTTCAACAGGAGGCATAGGTGTAGCTGTGCTTACGAATTTTAAGCCGTGTCGTTATGAAAAGGGTCTAAACCATTTACGGCTCAGTGTGCAGGGGATACTGTCATTTGAAACCAATAGTTTTACAGACCTACTTTATAAGTTTATAACCATAACGCATTGTATTGTCTAACATTGCATATTACACATGACGTGCATGAAACTGATACTCTGAAATCTGTTGGTATATTCGCCTTTTTTGCCTTCAGGATGAGTTATACGTGTATTCGCGGATCCTAAAAGGGGGAAAGCTCTATTAGAATGTCGCTTTATATATTTTACATACATATGCGTATACACGTGGGCGCGCGCGCGTTTGTGTGTGTGTGTGTGTGTGTGTGGGTGTTTGTGGTGTTGGGTGTGTGTGTGTATTGTGTGTGTGTGTATGGTGTCTGTGTGTGGGTGTGTGTGTGTG
>Ga0136643_10009879_pt1 | contig 14063 bp, 10 predicted proteins | sample TergutLab28metaG_FD_96883 | JGI IMG/M metagenome (GOLD analysis project Ga0136643, IMG submission 96883) | Labiotermes labralis P1 segment gut microbial communities from Petit-Saut dam, French Guiana - Lab288 P1 (version 3) (version 3) | ecosystem: Host-associated > Arthropoda: Insects >... | reverse complement strand
CCAAATCCTGTTTTCTTTCCCAACGTTCAAAAGGATCCAGGGACTGCTTGTACGTGGGGAGAGCATGGGTAAATATTTTGGTGGGGGGTTGGGGGGGGGGGGGTACTTCTGTCACTTTTCATAGCACTCACGGTCGAAGGCCGCAGAAGCCGCAATGCTGGGTTGAAATCCCTTCAGTTTAATGGATGTTTTGATGCCTGTGTTTGACCTTTTCATAAAAAAAATCCGTCGTAACTTTTGGTGTTTTCTGCGACTGTTTTATATCAAAGGCTATTTTATTGTGTGTAGTTTCACCTTATCGTTACAAATTTTGTGGGCTTCTTATCAAAAGAAAGGAAGCAGTTGGTAATTTAGATAGCTATAAGTGGCTGTGATGGGCCCGGATAGCGTACTCTCCCGACCTTAACGTGTATTTATTAGACATACACTTTAAAACACTTAAGCCGTATTTAAATCGCGGGACAGGAATTATTACAGTCACAGATTTACAAGATGTCGTACCACAATTGTATTCGTTCCAGCGGATTAAAAATGGTGTATAGAACCGTAAATTCACGAGAGTTGAAAAAATTCACCATTCATATTGAAGCGTGTAACAAAAATCGATCAATAGGAATGACGCGCCACAGTCGATAGTATAATCGATTCATTAAATTCGAATGCCGCACAATAATCGACTTTTTCCATATCAGCTGGCAAAGTAAAATATGTCTGCTTAGGAACTGCGTGCTCTAACGTTTCAGATGTTGCTCGTGACCAGTCACGTGATGAATGATACCGCGTTAGAATGATGTGTTAGTACATGCTAGCGGTGTGAGTTACCAGACCCGCCTATTAAGGAACACTCACTGGTTTTGTTGTGTAAATATTGAATTTAATCCGTGACACGATGGCGTGGACAAAATATCAAGCGTTGATTGCTGTAGTGTTAGTTATTACTGGATCGATAAATACTCTGAGTACAAAGTAAGTATGAATCTATTTTAGCAACAAAGAGAGATATGTTGACTGGAGTAAGCGTTGAGACAATGATTGTGAATTAATTTAAGGTGGCGTGGTAGGAGGTAAGGCAAGGAACGGTGTCAGTTCTGAAGCACCACACCTTAGATGTAAAGTTCATAATTTTGACTACATGAAGATGAATAGTCAGCTCTACTCATAGACCGCTTGAATCCCCCCGGTGAATGACCACTCTGTACCCATTATGTGGGAGAATAGGCCGAATTCAGAGCCTGTCTCGATGGGATGATGAGACCCGGTGTCTTGAAGCCAGTAGCTAATAACCTATAAATTGGAAATACGTATTCAGTACTAATTATTGGCACGTTACACATCTGTTTTCGTGACTTCTTTTGTGATTGTATATTAAAATCCCCACTGTCCAAAATAATATTTTAAATGGTCTCAGAAATTTTTTATCATCTTCCTGTTTCAGTATGTTCTTCATGCCACATGGCTTGCTTGCTTGTTGTGTCTTATGTACATGGTAGAAGAACATTTCATTACTGTAATTTTTTAAATCTCTTTAGAACTTCATAACTGTGTTCTCACTGTAGGAATATGTAAATAATGAGAAACAGTTGAAATATGATAATTCCTGTGCCTTTATTTTTTGTAGTTTATATAATTATGCTGTCAGTACTGTGTAGTGTCAGTTGATTGGATGTTAATGGAGAGGATGTGGATGGAAGAAGTGACAAAGAGACCAGAATTCTGACCAAACAGAATGTCCTTCATAGACTAGTTACAGAGTTTTTATCAGTGTTTGAATTTTTTACTTTGTAGATGGGCTGATCGAATGGAGGCAGTAGGCTCTGACGGCCAAACAAGACAGTTTAATCATCCGTTTGTTCAAGCTTGTTCAATGTTTATTGGAGAAATGCTTTGTTTGCTGGCATTTAAGTTGCTCTACTTTTATTATTGGAGGAAACATGTGAGTATTTTGTTTTGGTTAATATGTGTATTTATATGGTCACCCATTATATGCGTTCATCTCTTGCTCGTTGTGCTACTAACAAGTGTCATCCTGACAAATTAGAAACAAAATTTTTTCTCGTGCTTGCACATAATTTTAAATTTAATTTACTAGTTGTGATGGTGTTCATACTTTCAGAAATTACACTTGCCTGTTCATCCTGGGTTAGATAATGGAGAATGGTAACAAGCATTTTCATAGCCTCATGGTAAAAGAATTTAAAATTTGACGAAAACATTACATCTAGATATGTTATATTTGTTTCAAGAGTGATTCACTGAATGCAGTTTTTTTAAATATGAGTGCAGTTAACGCCTGGTATTAACGTTTTAACATGTGCTATGAAAATGTTTTTATGAAAGTACATTGCATGCAAGTGGCAGGTGCCTTTCTCACCACAGTCCTACAGCACACTAAGCACTACATGTGTGTGTTTGTGGAGTATATTAACCTTTGAACTTGTAACAGTACAGAGGGCAGAAACAAGAAATATGTGTTGACACATCATGTGTACTGAGGGAGCATGATGGGGATCTAACAGTACACTGGACACACATGACAGTTACAGACATGATAAAATATCATTCTATAAGAAAACAGAGGGAGGACATGTTAAACTAAACTCCGTGGCCTTAGTCCGCACGCGAACTATACCGACAGCGGCCGCCGCCGGTCGGCGAAGTTAGTGCCAACTTTTGCGGATAGAGGGGTGTCACGTGGTCAGCACAACGGGTCCCCACAGCCGTTAATCTCTGTTTTCTAGACCTGGAGCCGCTACATTTTTCATTCAAGTAGCTCCTCAATTGACCTTACGAGGCTGCGTGGACCCCGTTCCAGACCCACTACTACTCAGAAAATCTGGTAGCGCTGGGGATCGAACCCGGGACCTCTGTATCTGTAGCCAGAAACTCTGACCACCAGACCACAGAGGCGGTCGGGAGGACATGTTATGAACACAAATATGAACAAGTATTTCACATTTATTACTAGCAGAGACGCTCATCATCATGATGCATATGACAAAATGTTACCGTAGATAAAAAGCAGGAAAGTATGAAGGTGGTGTTGAGGAGTTTTCTTGGCCTTGAGTGAAGTAAAAATGTGCTGGAGGATCACTTCTCTTCAGGGCTTCATGATATCCCCACCTTGCAAATATTATATTGTTAGAATAAATCCAGGAGGTGGGCTGTTGCTGCCTGTGGTGTGTATGGGAGATGAAAGATATGCGTTCAAATTTTTGGTTAGGGAACCTGAAGGAAAGTTGTGATACTTATTGGTCCATAATATCAAATGTCTGAGGAATACTAGACTACAGAACATTACATAACAGGGGCTGCAGGGTTCATACTGGTCACCAGGTTTTGCTAGATAACTGAAAGTGAGGTAGTTGTGATGGACTATACATGTAGCTTTCGTGGATGAGACGCAAGCACACATAAAATTTTTGTGAAGGAAACTTGTGGATGGATCTTGGTATAGTGTCCAGCAACATGCCTTAGTATTCGCATTGCTTAACCTTTGATGCTAACTCGTGAGCATTTGAAAGGCTGCTGATTCTTTACTCTTAATAGTGAATTCTTTCAGAATGTATTGTGTTAAGAAGTCATATGACTGTTCTTATGCAGCGATCGAGCATGGTCATATAGGCTTATATAAAATCCATAGTACCCCTAAATGCAACCTGATGTTTCCTGCAGGATGGGTCGCATGATGAGATGAGGCTTGTAAAAGGAAATCGTTCGTTTAACCCATTGGTGCTGCTTCCTCCTGCGATGTGTGATATGGTGGCTACAAGTGTTATGTACATTGGACTGACTCTCACATATGCTTCATCATTTCAGATGCTTAGAGGTGTGTTGATGTTACAGGATTTGAAAGTTTCTTGTGCATGTAAAATGTTTAGATCTCAGAGTATTAAAATGTAAGTTTGTTCCATAGACTCTCTGAAGGTTTGTAAATGTGATGATTTATTATTTGCACGCTTGTATCATGTTGCACATTTTCCATTTTCTGAGGCATATATCATACACACAGACTTTTATTTTCCTGTATGTGTTGTATTAGCCCAAAGGTAAAATCTGTGTTATCTTGCTTACCATAGTGCATGGGTTGCGAGGAAGAAATCGTGTCTTTTGTATCCACTTTTTGTGTGTACATGGTTTGGTAAGTGGAAACTGGAGAATACTTTGAGCTATGATTGTGTCACTGTACAGATAGTTCTGGGTATTTCAACTGGTCAGAATGTCTTCAGGATCACTTCCATTACTGCTGCAACAAAGGTTGTTTATTAGCCCACTTTATCCTTCCACCTCACTCAACTTAATGAGAGCAACTGTAATGAATGCAGTAACAGAAATTGACATGGCTAAACCCCAGTGGCCAGATTTATTTAACATATGCTACTTGCAGCATTAGTTTTTCATTGAAAACCTTTTCTGTGTCATCAAACTGGCCATCCAGAATGTGACACAATTTATTCGTGTAGGTAAACCTGTGACATTTTGTAGAAACATGCTTCCTGCAGCTTGGTTCCAGAAAATAAAGACAACATATTGTTTAAAAATGTTGGTATCCAACAGGACTGTGTACTGTCACAACCTAGAATGAATACTCACTACTGCGAAGAATGTAGCGCAGTGACAACAGTATGTGACTTACTTATGTAACCTGCCTTTTTTGGTCTTTGTCCTTTGTCTAATTTTTAATGAAGCACAGCGTTTTCAATAACGAACTTTGCTTCCATCTTCAGGGAAGGAAAACACCTACTCTGGTGGATTCTTAGATAGTGCTTAAGCACAGTGTTTCGCAAGCTGACTCAGCTTCCATCGTCTGGCAAGAAAAACGCCTACTCTGGTGGATTCTTAGATAGTGCTTAAGCACAGCGTTTCGCAACCTGACTCAGCTTCCATCATCTGGCAAGGAAAACACCTACTCTGGTGGATTCTTAGATAGTGCTTAAGCACAGTGTTTTGCAACCTGACTCAGCTTCCATCGTCTGGCAAGGAAAACGCCTACTCTAGTGGACTTCTTAGATAGTGCTTAAGCACAGCGTTTCGCAAGCTGACTGCTTCCATCGCCTTGAAAAAAAAAACGCCTACTCTGGTGGACTTCTTAGATAGTGCTTAAGCAAAGTATTTCGCAAGCTGACTCTGCTTCCATTGTCTGGCAAGGAAAACACCTACTCTGTTGGACCTCTTAGAAATAGCTTTTAAAGTATGAAGGTTTGGAAGCCAGCTCTGCTTCTGTCTTCAGGCAAGGAAAACACCTACACTGGTGGACTTCTTAGATAGTGCTTAAGCACAGTGTTTTGCAAGCTGACTCTGCTTCCATCGTCTGGCAAGGAAAACACCTACTCTGTTGGACCTCTTAGAAATAGCTTTTAAAGTATGAAGGTTTGGAAGCCAGCTCTGCTTCTGTCTTCAGGCAAGGAAAACACCTACTCTGGTGGACCATTTAGATAGGGCTGTTGAAGCACGATTTTTGGGATGCTGGCTCTGCTTCTGTTTTCAGGCAAGGATAGCTCCTGCTCTGTTGGAGCCCCTCTGTTAGATTTAAGCCCATTGACTGAGAATAACTGTACTTAAGGGTCACCAGAGTAGGTGCTGTGTTTGCCTGCAGACACAGAGCCATGAAACATAATGCTTCATCAAAAATTAGACAGTGGACGAAATCCAGAAAAAAAGAAAATTCAGACAGTGAGCCATAGTCTCATATTTATTGCTGCAGTTCTGGTAGGTTTAGTATAACCATATGTTTGTAACACAGGTGCGGTAATTGTGTTCGTGGGAATATTTTCTGTGCTGTTCCTACGTCGAAGACTGATGGTTCGGGAGTGGGGAGGCATATTCCTGGTGATTGGTGGTCTGGCTCTTGTTGGGGTATCCGACTTCATTGCACCATCGACTCCTGAATTGTCTAGTACATCTGCACCAGACTCTAATCATTCCACAGGACAAGTCATCTTAGGTATGTCCAATACATTTCAAATCAAACATTATCTTGTGGTTAACATTTCAGCCTTTTGTGCAGAGGAGCTCAAATTGTGACCCAGATGAGCTATCATGATTGCTGTAATGCATTTTAACTTTGGCACAGATTTAATTGGGTGCACAGTTTCGCACATTAGTAGTTTACACTGATATATGTTGAATTAGAGGCTAGTGGACATCATAACAGGTCAAGACGTGGTTGTGGGAAGAAAAATTTTGGGTCCTGTCCAAAGCAAGGCCTAGTCAACCATCCAGACTCTTTTTAAGTGATGTAGCTGTTGCACTCAGTATATTTTTTGTTTAACCCTGCAGTGGTATTGGGGTTGAAGTTGCAGCTGCAGCCCAGGACAGAGGGATTCCAAGTTTATAGTAGCATTAAATTGATTCATAAGTGTACAGTGCACTGAAACTGGAATTGAAGGGTAGTAGCTCATGCTGTATAGTGTTATATAACAGGTTGTGGCATAGTTTGAATTAAGCCCTATCATTTGGCTGGAGGGACTGGGGAAAACTGCTCATAACTTGTCATGGTAACCTGTCTTTTGTCAAGATTTAAACCTAAGGTGCCTTGAATATGAAGCAGTGGCAGTTGTTTGTAAATGCGATATTAATATAGCCAGTTGTCATGTGCATTGGGTTATGAACATTCCATACTGTTCATGAGGCTTGCTGACAGAGAAAGGTGTAAACAGTCTTTGCTGAGACTGCAAAAGTTCTGTGGGTAGAATGGATGATCATGCTCAAAGCTTATTACACTCCCATCCCACCAGCCTCATCTGTCCTGTGTCAGCCAACATGCTGTGGACACGGAATGGTTAGCTGACTGAAAGGGAATGTAGGTAGCTATGCTAGTGGGGCGATGTGGCAGGGGTTCATGCATGGGGATTTCTTTTGTGATCTCTATACAGGTGTTCCCCCACTTAACAAACAGAATACATTCTGAACAACTGGTTGTTAGTCAAAAACATGAAGTGAGGTGGAATGTGCACCATCCAGGCGGTCAAGGGAGATTCAAGCAACTAAGTGTTCTTGTTGCAGAATAATAAGAACAGGGATTTTTCCATCAAATGTAGAAATGTAATTCAAAGTGAAATTTTAATTACATTTGTGTGGTAATTTGGATTGAAATTCTCTTAAGGAAGTTTTGGTTGTAACTGTGGTAGGTTGTAAGTTGGAGAGTAGTTGTATTGTGAATCACACAGTAAAAAAGGTAAAGGTAAAATTCACCCTAGAAAAGGCCATGAAGGACCAGAGGGGGAGTAGAGGTATAGCTCTACTCTTTCTTTAACCTAGGTGCTAGATGGGGTGGGTGATCAACACCATGGTCCCGGTTGCTTTACCCCCAGGGAAGGAAACCCTGTACCCATTGTACAGGAGGCTGGGTGGGCCCCAGGGCCGGTCTGGATGGGTGCGGAAAATCTCGCCCCCAACGAGATACGATCCCCGGACCGTCCAGCCCTTAGTGAGTCACTATACCGACTGCACTATCCCAGCCCATGTGAATTACATAGTGTTTAATATAAATTTCATTGGTTCCTTGTGTTCAGGTGACTTGCTGATCATTGGAGCACAGGTGGTTGCAGCAACACAGATGGTTCTAGAGGAGAAGTTTGTGTCTGGTCTGGACATTCCTGCCCTGCAGGCAGTGGGGTGGGAGGGTAAGTACTTCGCTAAAAACTGCAGCAGAAAATTATAAATTGCATTTTATTGTATTTTTGGTCAACATTTGTCTTTGTGCTTTGCTCTAGGTGTGTTTGGATTCAGCATTTTGGGTTTTTTGCTGATACCATTTTACTTTATCCATGTACCTGAGGGATTCAGTGACAACCCTCGCCAAGTTCTAGAAGATGCACTTGAGGCATTTGTGCTAATGGGTCATAATCAATTGATAATCTTTGCTTTAACTGGTATGTATTCTGGGGTTTATAAAACATTGTAAATTCTATTCATTTCATTTGTGTGTGCAAAATGGGATGATTCCCTGCCATTCTGAGGAGCTTCTTCCATTCCACTCTGTTATGTGCCCTTTCCTTCCACCCTTTTCCACCAACTAGTCTTCCATCCTTCCTCACTTCATCTTGCCATCCATTTCTTGGTCTCCCTCCCAGCCTGGTTGCTTGCAAATTCATATATAATACTTCTTGGGAATTCTACGTATTCTCGTATTTTCTTCCATTCTTTGTACATGCTCAAACCAACGTAATCTATTTAACACTGTACATTGGCTGATTTTTTTATTCACACTTAGTGCATGTCTTTATGGGGTCAGTATCTACTGAAGGCCTGAGTATAGTAGCATTTATGCTTTGTTTGTTTTCAAACCCATGCAGTTTTGCAGCATTTTGTATCTTTCTAGGTAAGCTATCCCTGCCAGCCATGAAGGTTATATTGCTGAGAGACCCTGCTTTCAGTACAATGACATCCAGACAAAACTGGCATTAAAGGAATTATTTTTAAATGTAATATGTCTGTCTTCTTTTAACTTGGTCTTCATATCACAGCTCTCATATTTCTTTGTGGCAGCTGCATGGTATCTTCTGAAATGTGGGGGTTGGTGTTTCCTCACACATTGAAGGAACGTATTTTCTGTTTTGGACCCCTCAACCCTTGAAGAGGAAGGCAGTTTGTATTTATTAAAAATGTTAGGGACCATTAACCCAGCGATTTTGTTTCACGTACCAGAATTCCGGAGTCATTATGCGTACTATCCTGGAAATTAATTTCACATTGTCCAGTGCGTCATTTTACATACAAGTATTGCGTAGGAATGGTTTATTTAAGTAGTGTCTAAATAAATTATTTTGTCATGTGTGTACAATAAATTGCATCACACCATGGTTTCTTGAAAGAGATTTCACTGTAATTGTGTTTCTAAAAGTCATGCCACATACCATGTGTTGCCTCATACTGACAACAGGAGACAATTCTTGTATATCTTCAAAGCCACTTCCTTAATCAGCTTACTTCAGATTTTGTTTTCAGGCTTATATGAAAATATTTCCATTGCTTTATCATGCAAATATCAGAATGAATGTAGTGCTTCATTTGGGATTTATATTAATAATTGTCCAACAAGATGCAACACAAAGCAGTCTATTATTATGCAAGTTCACTCTACATGTTTCGGGTGCCAACCACACCCATCATGAGTACACAAAACTGTAACTACAGCCTTTGGTACTGGTCACATTTTTTTGTGCAGCTACCTCCCTCCAACGTGGCCAAGCCAACTTGCAGAATAATAAATAGACTGCTTTGTATTGCATCTCATTAGAGAATTATTAATATAGAATAGCGATGCACGGAACCATGAAAATAAAATTCATTTGGGATTTATTTTGTCTTAAGCTCTAGATTTTTCTTGTTCTAAAATTAAAAGGACTTTGTTTCTTTTATGATATTAAAATTTAGTGAAATATTATTTATAAGTTGAAGACCTGCACAGGGCACACTGTTATCACATGTCAGAGTTGTAAGTGGTGGGAGGTAAGGGACAGAATAAAAGATAAATCAATCCCATTACAGGCCTGAGGTGCCCAGAGGGTTCCAGGAAGTTAAAGTTCCCAGATTATGTGACAATGGCCCAGGATGGTGGTAAGGTTGTCAGCCTTATGCACTGGCCACTTTTACCCCCAGGAAATACTCTTGGTACTCATTTCTGTTAGAGTCTGAGTGGACCCCAGGGCCATAGAGCAATCGGAAGGATTATGTCAATGAAAAATTCCAATGACACCATGTGGAATCGAACCAGCGACCTTCTGATTTGTATCACAGCACCTTAACCACTGTGCTACCGCGGTCCGCAAGGGGCAGAATGAAAATGAAAGATAACGGTACATAAGAACATAATGATGTAAATTATGTAGCAAATTGTCATGCATTCCACAGCAGGATTGTTATTTTTGCTAGATGTGATATTAATGAACTTATCCTTGAAATAATTTTGTGTTCTTGTGTCTATTTTGACAGGTACAATCTTGAGTATAGCATTCTTTAACTTTGCTGGTATAACTGTTACCAAGGAGATATCAGCAACAACTAGAATGGTTCTTGACAGCGTGCGTACACTGTTTATTTATATAGTGTCATTGGCACTGCGTTGGCAGACCTTCTACTGGCTGCAGGTAAATTTTTTTTTTTTTTGGTATAGTTACATGACTGGACCGAACAAACGTTTGGTGATTGTCCTTACATATTTATTTAATCTTACCTTTCCCTTTTTGAGTTCTAGAACAATTTATCATTGTTTCAGATTGTTGGATTTATTTTCTTGGTGTTTGGTATGGCACTGTACAACGACGTGTTTGCAGCTCTGAGCCAGAAGTTGGCACAGTGGAGGAACAGGGATGTGGGACACAGAGATACCGAGGCCCTGATCAGTCAGCCTGCTGATGAGCCGGAACCCCTAATATCTTCAGGGCCCCGGCCAGACTCATAAATTCTCAGTTTGGCTAGGTAAAGAATAGCAGCAGGACCACACAAGATCTGAGCAGAACCAGTAGCAGTACCAACTAATACAGGGTTATTCAAACAGCAGGTAACACGTTCAGATGTTTATAATTAAGTAATCAGTGAGCGTGCTATGGTAGGGTATGTATTAAGTTGTTAGAAAAACTTTTGAATTTGTGATATCTTCCAGACAAAGTTTGTGAATTTTCTGTACCACATCATTGTATTCCCGTTGATTACTTCATTGTAAATATATGAATGTGTTACCTTCTTGAGTTGCTCAGTGAGTATCAGATTTCCTTTTAATATGGAAGTATGTGGAGCTGATGTAAGATTGATGTCAGTGCTTACTTTGAACTTCTATTTGTGCAGTTTTATTCATAGGTCACCGTATGGCTTGGGCAGTGGTTTGGATATCAGTAGGGCATACAAACCTGTCTTCAGGTTGATTTGGATTTTAGAGCAGAAATGGCAAACTTTCTTTGCTGTCTCCTGCTGTTGGAAGTTACCAAACGCTGCCAGCCATCGCAGGTAGATCCATTGTCGCTGTGGTGGATGTACTAAGATTACTGACACATACTGTTAGTTTTTAAATTCTTGGCTTGTGATATACAAATGACATGTGCTTTATTTCATAAACCTGATTTTATGTATATCATTGATCAAAATGGTCACTTAGGAGAGCTCTTCTCTTGGGGGTAAATGGGATGGGGGCATCAGGCTGAACAGTCAAATCAGTTTAGTGCTGTGGTTTAGAATGTGTACAGCTGTAGCCTTCTTTCCCCTGCATATTCTCAGAGTACAACCAACAAGATGCGACGTTTTCACAATTTATTTATTTCTGTAAAACGCTCTGCATGTTTCAGACGGGTTTTCCGTCCACCATCAGGAGCTCAAAACTGCACATACAGCGTCAGGTATTTGTCAGACCGATACCTGACGCTGTATGTGCAGTTTTGAGCTCTGATGATGGATGGAAAGCCCATCTGAAACATGTAGAGCATCTTACAGAAATAAATAAATTGTGTAACGTTGCATCTTGTTGGTTGTACTCTGTGAATATAGTAGAGATGCACAGACCTGTGAATGTAAATTTCCCTTGCAGTTTTCCTGACATGATGCCTATCATTTGAGTTCCCAGTGGTTACTGTATGTAGCACTGGGTTTAACACCAAAAGTTAATTTTAATTCTGATGCTTTCCCTGTATCGTTCTAGCCATGCTTTTACATGACCAGAGGATCATAGTCATTTGCATGACTCTGTAGAATAATTTTGAGTTTTGTCTTTAGTTTTGTCCATTCTTGGTTTCTCCTCAGTGCTTCTAAAAAATGTTACGTCAGTTATGCTTGTGTTTTTTCCGAATGTTACAATTAAGTGTACATTATAAACTGTTTTGTATAATCATGGGTTAATGCCCCATATTATTTAAATTTATATTTGGTAGAATTTAAGACTGTTTTTTCTGGTCAGTTATAGATTGTTTGAAGTAAAGTCACAAATGGGAAATGTCTTCTTATCCTGAATGGTTTCTTATAAAGTCATAGTACATATAAATGGACATGTATATCATCCAGTATTTTGGTACATGAGAATTCCGATTTTATTTTATTTTACAAATTACTTTTATAGCACGGTTGAATACTCACCTGTTGTCATTCATTGACAGACTTTTGATTGTCTGTTGTCCTGCATCCCACATTTTGTTTCAACATCAACTATACTTGACGTACCGCACCGCTAACCTCCAAAGTTGCATTTTATGTATTTATTCAACAAATATAGGTACTGAATATTTTAAACATGGTGTATATTCTCCGTTTTTTTTCTCTTCGAAATGCAGTTTGTTTCATAATTCTAACATATTTGGTTCCTGTATTATTCACATTTTATATACAGGATGTGCTAAAATTAAAAAAATAATTCTGGTGCCAAAAGGTTAAAATGTTAAAGTACATCAGCAAACTAATATTCCCTATACAGGACTAATGTTAAGACATATACAGTGGTGGTTGAAATGCAATTATTCAGTTACAGATTGAAGAAATTTCTTTGTATTGTAACCAGTTTTAACTACAATTTTATATGTCTTAATAATTTTCCTTTGTAGGGAATATTAGTCAGTTTATGTATTTCTAATGTTTTAAATGTGAACAAGAGCCCTCCACCTCAGTACGCATTTTCATTTATGTTATTATGATTTTACCTGGTGATGGCCAATAAAAACAGCCACAACATGTAGAAGATAAATGAATGCATAGGAATTAGCGCAATCAGTTGATTGCCCATGTGCATAGTGGAATAGCAGTTCAGAAGTGACTTTATTTGACAGATAAAATAAGGATCCAGTACTTATTGAAGTTCCTTCCTCTTTTCAATTCATTTTTGAGATCGTCTTTAACCCTAGTCTTTGTTGACCTTGGCTTTGATTTCATCATAGTTATATACTGGGTAGCTCAGTGAGTGTAGTGACCAGTTTTTGGGTTGAACAACTACAAAATTGCAGCTTAATTCCCAGCAGGAGTAGAGACTTTTCTTTTTCACCACCATGTTAAGACCAGCTATAGGGCCGACCTTCTTCCTATCCATTTGGTAAGGGTACCATTGCGCTGGGAGTACAACTGACATGGTGTGACATGGATTGCTCAGCCATGTCTGATGCTGAAGACTACAGCATACGTCCACAAGACCAGGCTTGTTGTTGGCTGTAGTGCCAATTCTTTTATCTTTTACATAATTATTACTGTGTCAGTTGAGTGCCATACAACAAATGGTTCTACTTCAAATTGACAAAATGTTTTAATGTTTAACTCCTGCGCCACGTTTCATCCATGGTCCATGTTCCTGTGTCAAGTGGTGTTTCATTATAACATACTTAGCCTCCGCAGAAACATGTGTTATTGATATCTGCTGACATATATATATGGGTATTTGACCAACAAAAACAAATAAAATGGAAATATATTTAATAATAATTCCAGTTGTATACTGATATAATTTTTATATGACATATTGGGAATTCTGTCAACCTGACGTCTGTTTACGCCAGCTGTGTGTCCTGCACAACTGTGATAAGAGGAACAATGTCCGTGTTCCTAATGAGTGCTGTCTCAGAGGTATTAGTTATGTGATCATGTTTTCCTCTCTGCCGTGTTGTGTAAACTAGTAGTATCAAATTATAATAATTGTGTGTGTGTTTTATTTGATTATGAATTGCTCCTCCTTTTCTTTTTTCTTTTTTTTTTAAAATAAGTGTTCTTGAATCTTTTGTGTCAGTGGTCATAATAAAAGCTGAAAGTTACATTTGTAGTTCATTTCCATTTCATGCAGCAGTTATTCACGTGACTGTTTTGCAGGAAATAGTCAACGGAGGTCTCATTGCCACAAAAATCTCCCAATAGTCTGCATTAGCCTGCTTGATTCAGTCCTAATTATTGTAAGCAGTTTCCCAGTGACCGAATTCGGTACATATGGTAAGTGACGACCATTGTTACGGAATTTGTCACTGAATACAAGGATGAACTGAAATAGAATGTAGTCAGAACTGAGTATCTGTGTGTACATAAAAGTTCCATTTGCAGGTGTTACATAAAATCATTTTTTTGGCGGGGGGGGGGGGGGTGTGGGGAAGAAACAGAAATTTTGTTTAAGT
>Ga0136643_10009877_pt1 | contig 14063 bp, 13 predicted proteins | sample TergutLab28metaG_FD_96883 | JGI IMG/M metagenome (GOLD analysis project Ga0136643, IMG submission 96883) | Labiotermes labralis P1 segment gut microbial communities from Petit-Saut dam, French Guiana - Lab288 P1 (version 3) (version 3) | ecosystem: Host-associated > Arthropoda: Insects >... | reverse complement strand
GTGGTTACTGGCCACATTTAGATACAATAATGTACGGTTTCAGTGTATTGTACTGCGGTTAATATTCGGTGGTTACTGGCCACATTTAGATACAATAATGTACGGTTTCAGTGTATTGTACTGAGGTTAATATTCGGTGGTTACTGGCCACATTTAGATACGATAATGTACGGTTTCAATACATTGTACCGCGGGTAACATTTGGCTGTTACTAGCCTAATTTAAAGCAACGCTGGATATCGTTTCCTCGCACGCAGACATCACGACGCCAAACGCGCTCTTCAATGCACGCCGAAGCTCTTCAAGTGAAAGCACACACACTATGCCCGCAACAGTTTCTTCACTTCTAGGACTGTTCCCATACGCTTATTTGTTAACATGTACCCTAGATGTGTTACGGTCTTCGAAACAATCATACCAACATGGATCTGTACGCTGTGCCATCTCGTAAATTAAAAACCACGTCAATTATCTGCAGGTACTCGTTCGTACGGCCCGACAGTGGCACGCTGTTTGTACCGACGCTTGGAATGTTGGAATCGACAAATTTAAAATTCAAAAGTGGTCACCTGCGAGGTCTGACATTACCGGCGCTCCTCGGTCATCATCAGGATGCACGAATCCCTTACCAGACTGCACGGCATCACTGCAAAGATGACAGCATAATTCCTAACGAGCTTATTGTGACGCCGATAGTTCATTACGCTACATCAAATAAGACTGTTATGTCAGGACACAGTTTTGCAAACAGCTGGTCAGCTCCGATCCGGTTCCGCGTTTACAGAACGCACCCATGGCAAGCAGAATCTCAGACACCACCTAGGACAGCGGCTCGTGTCGCAGGTAATGCAGGACGTTTTATATGGGGGCAGGTACTCACTCTACTTGTTACAGCAACATCTAGCATGCAATTTTTTATGGTAACTCCAGACAGTTTCCTGAAAGACAGAGCTCTGTTCGTGTGGATGGCTCCTGTTGACCCGGTGTTGCCAGATCTACTGCAATCTCTGTCTCTGTCTTGGCAAGGCAAAGCCATAACGTGCCCCAGTAAGCCACAAGTAGTCAGTGTGCAGCTGCAGGCAGAACTACAACACTGGGGAGGGGCTGGGTGGCTGCAATGTTGCCATTCTCTGGCAGAGGTCACCACAATTGTTCTGTTGCACGACTCGCAAGAACTACGAATGTCCTGTCTCTTCGTCACCCGATCACCTGTTATAACCTTCCCCGAGCCGCGTTTTGTCTGGCTAAAATGGGTTCTAATCAGATGCGGGATCGTACAGCTATCAATGATGTTATGGGGGTGTGACACCTCATGTTTCGCGGGAAACTTCTGCCTCCATCTTCAGAATAGAAGGGACTGATTACTCAGACCTCAGTAGCTGTTTTTCCACCCTTTACCCTGAGAACGCAAACCGATCCTATTGTCGAAACACCGTATTTGCACGAATGGTAAGGATGGAGACGAATGTTACAAAAGAGATTCTAAAAACGCCTCCTGTTTACACGAGCAAAGGGGGTTCGAGGAAAAAATCCGCATACAGCTTCAAAAATTGTGGGTTTTCAAAAGTTATGGAGCCTGCACCCCAAAACTTTAAAAGTAAAATGTTCTAAACAAGAATATGCAGCAAATACAGCTGCGGTCCGATGCGTGCCGTGGGTTCTTTGGGTTCCACAGGACTCGGCGGTCAGGACGTGAAACTGACCAATCATGTCTGCCTGCCGTTGAGCTAAGAGATACGTGGAGCTTTGCCTCCACCCACGTCTTCATTAGCTAAAATATAATGTATATAATACAGTCATACATATCTGTATATTAGATTATATTTGATTATAATTCCAGCGATGTTTCGGTCCTATTTGTGGGGCCATCTTCAGGCTGATCTTTAGACAGGTGAAGTGTGTAATTGATAATGCTTTCAATTTATGAGATCTGGAATTATAATCTAATACAATATAATAAAATACAAAGTTGTGTATGACTGTATTATATATTTTATATTAAATTTAACTTATATTCAACACGACGGGGCTCTCTCGCTTGAAAACACGTCTGCATTGCCTGGTGCTTAATTAAGTACAAAATTAATGTCAGCTCTACAAAACCATCATGCTGATCACTCGCAGCCGTGGAGCCGGAACGGCGTAATCGGTATGGCTCCTGGGCTCCAGGCAGGACAACCGAAACAGTGTGATTCGATTTCCAGAAAGGGCAATTTTCTCTCCTGTAAACCGTCCAGACGGCTCCAGAACCACCCACGCTCCTACCGAATGGTTACCGGAAATCTCTTCAGGAACCTCCTACGGTAGCAAATAGGTAGGGTAATTACAGTCAATAGCACAACAATGTATATGTAATGGATGATTTATTAGAACATGACAAAACTACATGTTTCGGCCAACGCTGGCCATCATCAGGTTTTTCATCCGAAAGATTTATATGCTATGACTGTTTATATAAAGTATGCAGCAGTGTATCGATGTTTATATAAACGGTAGGCCTGGTGCCAAGGGTAACAGCGACCGGAGGTACACCTCTAAATCCCACGCATTACTTCATGGCGTTTGCAGGGACAACTCTAACTTTAGGGTTAAACGGTTACAGAGGCAAAGTTGTCCATGCCACGAAAGACATAGGAGGAGCTCCACTCCTGTACCTCAGCAACAGACGGAGATGAATGGTCAATTTCACGCACGGATTCCTGAAGAAGCCTGCAGTAGCCATTGCGTTGGAGGTTGGGTGTGTGTGCCTCAGGGCAGGTTTCAGAGAAGAGTACATCTCTCTCCTCTGCCGGAATCGAACTCCGGACAGTCCAGCCCCCGACTCTGCCTTAACGTACGGAAGTGTGCAACGTTCATCTCTCGCCAAGTGAACAACGCAGAGGGCTGGGTAATAGGGGAAATAGACGGTGGGCAAATGCAGAAGCAAGTGGGCTAGCAGCCACACTTTCTTGAGCAAGAACAGTTGGAGTTATAGTAGACACGATACAAATATCACAACATAAAATTTCCCATTCCAGTGTCAGCATGCGAGACATTAATACATCATCAGCACACACATCACGGTGTGCATGCAATAGCTGAAGCTTTAAGGAATAAATAATAATAATAATAATAAGAAGAAGAAGAAGAAGAAGAATGTATTTAACTGCAAATGGGCTGTCGCCCGGTGGCAGTGGTTATAATGCATGTACATAAATATTACGTTATGAGACCAAACTCTACTCATGTAACTTCAGAAAAACTTAGAATGTGAGATCCAATCAAACACCCCCCCCCCCTCCCCAACCAAAAAAACCGAAACTACAGCAATATTCTGTGTGGCCACCGTGGATATTGGTAAAGCGCACGAAGCAACTTCTTACAGCCTTGATTCAGTCGGCGCTACGAAACGCACGCAACCGATACAGGAGACACAGCTTGCGATCCGCGAGTGTAAGCCGTTTTGCAGTTAGCTGCTGAGTGACACAAAATCCACTTTCTCCTGCGCGCGAATCTGTAACAACTGGCGCAGATGCTATCAGCCAGCCACCGGCCGAACTTGGAAACACACAAAACCTTCCCCGCATATAGTTGGGTCTGTAGCAAACCCTCGACGTATAAAACGTCACGATGCATTGTACATTTGCTGTCAATCCAACACGAAAGCACGTGAAGTTTTTAGAGAGAAACATTAATAAACGTTCAATACTTTAACACATCTGATTCTTCTTCATTCAAAGACCCATTTCCATACGTTTACTTGACAGTCACATGTGAATCACATAGCGGCTTATGAGTGAAGGGTTGTAGAGGGGTAAAAAAATAGGATAATCAAATGGAGAACGAGATGGGCGAGACATATAGCACGCATTGGGCACAAGTGATGTATTTAGGGTTTTGGTGGTAAAACATTAGGGAAATGGGCCTCATTTCAAATTGTATAATTCTCATGGTGATTTCCTGATAGGATCTCACATAGGATTCAGGTCTTTTGGGATGTGGCGTTATGTCGATGGGCGTAAAAGAGAGGGGGGTATTATCATGGATTTAAAAGCATGGTACGGTGTTAAACGGATTAATGTGGCTCAGGAGTGTGGAGGGTCCTTTTAACAATATAATGGAACGTCGGGCTACCTAAGTGTGGGCACTTTCTGGCCTACCTGTGGAACAAGTTAGAAGCTCCTCATGAAGGACTTTGCTGAATGAGGTTAGCCGATTTCACGAACAGTGGAAAGCCTTCCAAACCTCGTCCGAGAGCGTTCCGAGAGAAGCACTCACCCATCGACACAACACCACATCCCAAAAGACCTGAATCCTATGTGAGATCCTATCAGGAAATCACCATGAGAATTATACAATTTGAAATAAGGCCCTCTCCTGTGAATACGGCAGCCGAACATTGCCCACCTTTCACCACACTGCGTTCATAACAGCACGCCACTGAACCTAACCGGAGGCTCTTGAATCCACCCACAATCGTGAAACACTACAACTTTCACAAGATACGCTTTAATATTATCGCTTCCTGTATGCCTACATCGAACTACTATGACGCCTTTCAACATATATTATACCTCTATGCTTGCTACATGTCCCAACCATCATCAGTCTTTATGTGACGATCCTAATTAATCAGAAGTCAATAAAAACTAAGAACTTCAAAATAACTTTGGTTTTTCTCACCTGCTCTTAAAACGCCCTCCGATAACAAGATGAAAATTCACACCCATATACAACGGCAAACCTCAAAGGTAAAGCAATCCCATTACATGCCTGGACAGGCGCAGAGGGTTCTAGGAGGTTGAGGTTTCCAGATTTCAAGACAATCAGCACACAAAGGTGGTAGGTTTGTCAGCCTCACGCACCGGTCACCTTTACCCCCCAGGAAATATTCCTGGTACTCATTTTTGTTAGAGGATGAGTCGACCCCAGGGGCCATAGTGCGGCTGGAAGGATTATTTCAATTAAAAATTCCAGTGACACCATCGGGAATTTTACCCGCGACCTTTCGGCTTGTAGCGCAGTGCCTCAACCAACTCCGCCACCGCGTGCCCCCATATAACACGGCAGGTAACCCTACCCTGCAAGTTTTTAGGTAAAAAAGGGGCAACAGTCTATACTGAACTGTCTTGCTGGAACGTTGCTGGAGGTTAAAGGGTCTACACGGCAGGCCAGTCTACTGACCACACATCTACACATTACGGTTTGGCCTTGAAAGCGTGGGTTTGGCCGTTAGGTCCTGTGTCACTCGCTGGCCTTGCAGCAAATACAGACAGGTCCTATAAAACACGCACAGTACGTGTTTGTAACGTTGTAAATGCACAGTAGGCCTGCCCGTCAATAAATGCAATTCGGCTGTTAAAAGAACGTTCTCCAGGAAGCCGACGATGTCGCAGTTCCCCCATTTACTTCTCATTTCTTCAATCCAATATTCTATACACTTCATCTACTTCCTTACAGGTAAACCCAGAGGGCTATCCAGCTCGGAGTCTCTAGATTCCGAGTTCCTATCTCCAGCTGACGTCACCGCATTCGCTTCACCTCCAGAGCCTTCAGATTACGAACGCATTTAATAACCTGACACGAAGCCGCCCTTCCTACAGTCCGCTCACTCAGATTGTCTCACATGCGGGCAATAACACTGCTAGTTACTTGAGCTACTGCAACAAGATTTAATTGGCGCAACCATTTTGCAGACAAGCAGATGCCCGTATTTTTAGACCCGATATTACAGAGCTTCGCTTTGCTACAGGCAAGTTCAATTTGAATGAGATACCACGTGCAAGGAGACGTGTATGTGCAAAGTGGCCCATTGCACGTGTTCAGAACGTGGTCAATACCGTGAACTGTGTCGCCCTGCACAGCTGACGTTTCATCACTGCATCACGGCTCTAGGACGCCACAGACTCATATCCACCTTCGATGCCCATTAACTTCGTAGGATGTCGACCTGCACACAGCGGCAAGGGGGCACCATCCAATAACAAAACTGACTGTTCTGGTTAGCCTGGGATTAACCTTTATAACAATTTTCATACAATGAAAGGTAAAGGTCACCCTATAATATGCCAGGAAGGCCCAGAGGGGGAGCAGAGATATAGCTCTACTCTTTCTTTAACCTCGGCGCCAGATGGGGTGGGTGGTCAACGCCACGACCCCGGCGGCTTTACCCCCAGGAAAGACCCGGTACCCATTGCATAGGAGGCTGAGTGGACCCCAGGGCAGGTCTGGACGGGTGCGAAAAATCGACCGCCGGACCTTCCAGCCCGTAGCGAGCCGCTATACCGACTGAGCTATGCAGGCCAGTACAAATAATATTAATAACAATGTCGGGCCTTGTGTAATCCACAGCCAGCTATTTGAACAAGGAAGGAAACTTACGAACTGGTCATCAAAGGTGCCCGTGCTAAAGGAACCGAATCTCTGCGAACAACCGCTCTGCCTATATCTAGTAGCGGGAGGTTGGTCACACAGGAGCAGCCACCGGAGGCAGAGGCCAGTTGAAATGTGATGGCACACGCCCAGAAACCAGATTTCGTCTTTCGGCGAAACGGACGAGTCCATTCAACTCGGCGGGGGGCTTAAGTTCAGTCGACTACTGGCAGCCGAGGTGTGCGCATCAGTGGTAGTAATGCCGGATACACCATGTTCCGAGGTAGTGTGAAGGGTACTGGTTACCCACTCCATTCGCCAGTTTCCCCTTCACTTCCGCACCCGTGCGTCACCGTGTGCCATCATATTTCAACTGGAGTCTACGACGCTGATCACCTCACATTCACGCAATGGGGGTGCTGTATTAATAACCGGCAGATTCACCATCCTGTGATTCAGTTCGGAAAGCGTGCGTGGCGCAGCTCTGTAATTTTGTGGACGGCCAACAGTCACACTTATAAATACCGCGGCCAATGTCTGAAGGAATTTGATCAGGGAAGTTCAACCTCCAGGCAGGCCACTGACCAGAAGTGACTCAGCTCTTGAACGCTCCGGCACATAGCCCAGTTTACATTACAGAAACGTCGCTTCGAATTGTTTATTGCACATTAGCCAGAGAAACGGGGGACAACAAAGGGCTAAACGAAACCAATTTCTACGCACCTTCAGTAACCGGAACACGCAGGCGGACGGACAACCATAACCTTCCCTTACCGCACTTCTTGAAACAAATTAAACTGTACGGCTGCATTACTGCACACTGCGGTCCAGTACATATCACTGCTCATTAGCATACGGAAGTCCCCGGTTCAAATCATTTACGTCATCAATGCTTCCCCGTTTTCCATGGAAAACGCTCGGGTAATAAGACTACTAGGGTGCGTGTCCTCCTGCAAACTCCTTGCCTCCTCACTAGCCACACAAAGTCATTACATAAGCCACACAGCGATGTGCAAAATGCTGACTGATGATGAAAATCAGTCCAACACTACTTCTAATTCCTATACCATAAATATACAGAATTACAGCGATACGTTTACGCGTTTCTACATTAAGTCTGGCCCAGAGTAACACGCAAGGTTTTATTGTAGCACCGTGCAATTTTCTAGAATCACTTCAATTTATCAACCAACGAATGCACACATAATTTCACATAAAACACTTTTAAAACGCTTTAAAACACTCCATGTTTCGATCATGTCAGATCATCATCAGGGAGCTTAGTTCCTTGCTAAAGTTACATTATAGTATTCACAATTGAACTGGTATTTGCAGACGAGGTGTTGTGGCAGCATATCATGTTGTGCAGCAGTGGCTAGCCACCGCTCCACAAAACATTCGTACACATGATATACTGCCACAACACCTCGTCTGCAAATACCAATTAAATTGTGAATACTATAATGTAACTTTAGCAAGGAACTAAGCTCCCTGACGATGATCTGACAAGAGCGAAACATGTCGGAGTGTTTTAAAGCGTTTTAAAAGGGTTTTATGTGAAATTATATGTGCATTCGTTGATTGATAAACTGAAGTAACACGCAAGGGTATACTTTATTTGAAGAAGAACTGTACCGACTATGGCAGACTGAGATTTCAAACTTTCACGAAGCTCCTTGTAAAAGCAGACATAATAAACTGTGTATTACTTAGTTTATTGTAAAAGATCTATAAAATGCTTAAAAGCTTTGATAATCCAACAAAAGTGTTTGTCGTCTCTGTTTTCGGAGGCTTATAAATAGTCAATTATATAACATCAGTGCAGTGTATCTTAGGTGTTATTTGTTCTAATATTCTTAACAACTACAACTAGTTTAAGGAACTGTACATAACATCCGGATAGTAATAATGCACAGCCAACACTAACAACGTATGAACACACAAGCAGACATATTTCGGACAAGAACATGTTTTAATCATGTTATGCTGGTCACTGGTAATACTGTATTAGTGTCTTCAGTTCCTAGCATAAAGTACACATTCATGTTCGTACCACATGCACTATAAACGTCTGACATCTCACACATCCACACAGCAGGGACCAAAAAACTACATATTCTTGCGGAACACACTTGAAGACCCACCCAAAAAAAAAAAATTACTACGTATCACCAATCTCAATGTATCACCGGAAATGTAAAATCTCCCCACGCGGATGAAACCTTCTGTTGACAGTGAATCGAATCAGATACAAAATCCAGAACATGACATGGGTGGAGGGTGGGATGAGTAGAAATGGGCCACACACCTTCCGCCTTCGGCACAGTTTCGGTAAACAGGTACGAAAAATTACCAATACTGCACATGAAACCCCAACACAGTCCACTGGGAACATTAACGAAGTCGGTCAATGTGGTTTCCAGTTAAGGAATGCAACTCACAAACAAACTCGTGATACGAAATAAAAACGAAAACTTGAACTTTGAAACCACAGAGTTAACAATACACACCACGAGCTTTAACACTCAAAAGCTCTGCATTTCACCCACATGACGTCTCTCTCACGTGCTTGCATTATTATGGCAACAAAAATTTATCACGTGGATCGTTCTAACACGGAATGTTTCATTCCCGGCGCAGAATTCACAGTTCAAGCACCAGACCAACGAAACGCACATACCGCATCAGGCTAAGTTCAGATCGTATAAACTGCGAATCAAGGGACCAGAATGCAGAATTAGTGATTACTGCGTGCAGAGTTAGAAAATGATCAGAACTGGTTATACGGACCGACAAAACGCCGAGACGAATTACAGTCGCTGTCACATGCAGTACGTTACATTGTTACCGAAAATCTCTGCAATTCTCTTACACTCCATGTTTGCGTAACGTCAGAACACTGATGGATATTCTTTGTGACATTTACAAGTTTGATCAACGATGTTTCTTCTACACTCATTTGAATTCGAAACAGTCAAAATTTTCGAAATAGCATTATTATAGACCAAACAACTACAACAAATACTACATTGCTTCCGAAATGAAATTTTATAAGCAATTAACTGGAAGCTGAGTGTTTATGCAGATGAAAGTGTGATGTGTATCGATTTTGACCCAAAACAGCACAGCTCTGAGATATTAGGAATATTCGGACCTACTATGGACAGAGAAGGTACATGAAGTATTAAAACAAATTATAAATTAATAACCTAATTAGAAATAATAACATAACTGCATTAAGGCACAAAGACTGAGCTGCTTTGGCCATGTAGACCGGGTGACAAATGATTGAATGTTCAAAAAATTATATGAGTGTAAACCGCTATCTACAGGATCGGCAGGAAGACCAAAAATTAAATGGAAAAAACTACATAAAAGAAGATTTAAGAATTATGAGAGTAAATAATTGGGCAAAATGCATTCAAGATCGGGGTAAATAGAAAGAAGTAGCTGACAAGGCCAAAACATTGCAACATGCAACTGTAGAGCGTGATGAACACGGTACAACTCTACTGGTTACAACCTCATGCCACAAGTTTGCCATACAAACTGAAATACGAGTGCATCTCGGTGGGTGTAACCAGAATTTTGATTTTCCTGTTGAAACAAAGTCCGGCGCTTCAGTATGCGGATCGGCGGCAATGGTAAACGTTGGCCAGCTGTTTGCGGTTGCCGTTATGGAGGGGATGTCGCCATGTGTGGGTTCGTAATCAAGGCAGGAAGTGGCCCGATCTGACTGCACATGTTCTTACCGTATGTAGCGTGTTGGAACTCTCCTGCTTCTTGTCCGTCTTCTTGGCCGCCCGTTTTGCCTTCGACTCCAGAAACCTCTGCTTCAGCACCAGTGTCTCCTGAATATTCTGCTCGCAAATTCCGTTGAATGACTGATCGAATCGGGGAATACAATCACTCTGTCGCCTCCGGTAACTCTCGATCCGACGTCGTAGTCTATCAACAACGGCTTGCCTCTTTGGTGGCAGCAGGACATCTCCCATTCCAGCGAGACCACCTCCCACTCCTGTGACCACTCCAGGAGCCAGGAGGCTTTGACCTGGGGCGGGGGCAGCGGCGACGGGCTTGCGAGGAATGAGTCCACCATCCACGCAGCTGCCCCCTCTCCCGCCCCCAGAATCCACGATGCCCGTTTCACAAACACACACGCCGACAGGGTATGCCAGTTCGAAGTGTACGCTAAGACAAGACCAGCTGGCAACCGAGCACAATGCTACCGCACGGACATAATTCACGTGCAATCAACGTGCAACACTGCAGCAAAACACAACAGGTTGCTGCCTAACATGCGTGCCGTCATGTCAGACGACAGGTTTTTTTTTTTGCAAGGATCGCCTGTCTTCCGCGCAAGCACACTGACACCTTTCACAGCACTCACCTTAAGTTACCTGTAACTACGTCGTAAAATCGTTACCTCACATTCAACTCTCACAATCTCTTCTCCTATAAGTTCCGCTTCAAACGACAAACTACGGAGCCATTTCGTTCTTGACCGGCGCGTGGGTCACACGGACGAGCACATACGTCATCTCCTTCGTCTTTCTTACTCACTAATGACGCCTCGCTCCCTTCATTTCGAACGCTGACCACATCTAGTGGTGGGATTACGAACTACACACATCACGTGGTGTCGTTCGGTACAATGGCTGCGTCAGGCAGACTGCAACGTGTTGCGAGATTTGGGAATGTGTTACTTAAAAGTGGAACATTATTTATTCGTCCTCGCGTACATAAGACAGTCGGAATAAGACACCAGCTACCAGGTAATTGAAGGTTTTCACCTTGGACATCCCGTTGTATTTGTATATCGGTCATGAAACAGCAATATGTCGTAACTTAACCCATACACATTTCTACAGGATACACAAAAAAAGGTGACAGATCATTTATAGACAACACTCAAACATGTTATGTTTTCACTAAAATATAAGGAGCAGTTTTTCTATGGACATAACACTTCGACACGTGTGTTTGTAACCCGTCTAGTAATGCGGGAATACCGGTTCGACGAATTGTGTGTGTTAACAAATTACTGTTTCATGAGCACTGTATTACGAGGTAGTAATAACTCACCATCAACACAGCTGTTTATTAAGTTTTTTTTTTCGGTTGATAACACGGCTACATGTCTTGACCACAAAGTGGTTAACTTCAGGCCATTAAAATAATAACATTAAATTCCAATTGCATGCTCATTTTTGTATGGGTAGATTGAATTCTCATTCTTTGGGCGTTCAATATACATGTCAATATGTCAGTATAAAATGTTGACGTTACAATATATACGTCAGTATAAATGTTGAAAACAGTGAAATGCATGATAAGTAAGGCGATAGCAGACTGCTGTCAGCGTATTTAGGGTCTAGTATGTTGGTTCCTTTCCGAAGATTGTTTGGTTTGTTATTTTCTATTGTCATCCTCAGGGAATGCTGCTTATTTACGGCGTGGCGTGCCATAATGTGTTGGGCATAGACGTCGATAATGATATTGTAGCGTTTTGTATAGTCTTGCAAACGTTCGCACATTCCTTGTGGGGGGTGAGAGAGGCCACTGTTGGTACATTTAAATGACCGCAGATCCTTGTTGTTGCAGTTACCTTGATTTTAGACATTTTTTAATTTTAATAAATAAATTGTGTTCATTGCTGTAATGAAGACTGGAGGTACATAAGGCTATTTAAGAGCATACTCAAAATGTAATGGTTGTATTTGGATATAGTGTTTGGCCATGAGCTGGAAATTTTTTTAGTGAATATTCGGTTAATGCTTGTAGTGTACAAATTATGACATACCTGGAACTAAGTTATTTGTCTTATTCAGGGCTGTGAGAGGTAACACACACACACACACACACACACACAAGCACAGAGGTCCCAAAACAATGCGGAACCCTGGATGGGATGGAATACTTTGGACATTCATATATATATATATATATATATATATATATATATAATACTCAGTGTAGCACTTTGCATTCTGTGTTGGCAGGCTCTCGTCTTCAGTTGCGCCTGCTAAGCACACAGAGTGAGGCAGCAGCATCACCACAAACAGAATCTGGTTACCACTCCATCATAAAGGATACAGAGAAGGGTACAGGTGAGTCGGCCATCAGTTGTTTTAACCTTGACCATGTTGCAGATGTATGTATGTTTCCTGTCGTACTTCTCTGCGGTGAGTCAGACAAAACTCGCCATGGGAAATTTAATATAATTTGCTCATAGGAGAGGAGCGACCATTATGACTGATGTGTTCTGGAATGTCACCATGTTGTCTGGTAGACTGTTACCATCTTCAGGGATCCTGAAAAGGAAGAGTTGGAGGCAGCATGTTTCCCCAAAAATTGGCAACAGTGTATCATTTTACTCTGTGGTACATCTGAGAGAGGACAGCAGTTATGCAGAAAGTACATTTGTTACTGGCAAGGTGGGAACTTCTGTTACCGTATTTACCCAGATGTAAGACAAGGATTGTTTCCAAATTTGCCCACCTAAAGTGGTGGTGGAAGGGAGGGGGCACATATAATTGAAGACAAAGTTGAACGTGGTTCCTTCCTGATAATAAAATATGAATGGCTTTAGTTTTGTATGCAGCATCATTTTGCATTCAGGTGAATACAGTATGAGAGAAGGGAACCCAAAATGTGCAGAGGAATTGGTATTCTTAACACCTGTTATAAGATGTACTCTAAAATCCTTAATATGCAACTGCAGAAGTACTCAGAAGTATTTATGACAGAAACACAAAATGGATTCTGAAAGGGACGGTCATGCACGGACCCAACATTTTGCCTTAAATTATTAATTGAAAAAAAAAGGGAATTTAACTTGGAAATACACTTGCTGTTATAGATTGTGAGAAAGCATTTGATAACATACAAAGACATTTTATTTAACATTTTGAAATCCAGACATATTCCCGACATATTGCTAAAGGCAATGGTGGATATTTACACACAAAACAAAATATTGATAAAATTTAACAACAAACTTTCAAAATCAGTGGGAATTAATATAGGAGTACACCAAGGTTGTCCTCTTTCACCTACACTATTTAATATATATTTAGACAAAATAATAACTAAATGGCAAAACCAAGACATACCGGAATCAAACTTTAAAAAAACTGGCAACTGTCAGCGCTGTTATTTGCAGACGACCAAGTCATAATAGCAGACAAAGAAGATAACCTACAGAAAGCTACGCATAAATTAAATTAAATAATAACAGAATATGGTTTAACTAGAAAACAAAATTGATGGCATTTAAAGGGCAAGATCCTCTGACAATTAAAATTGTAATAGGTAACAAAATTATAAAACAAGTGAATTTTTTTAACTATTTAGGAAATATGATATCTTATTGGACATTGATAACGAATTAAATAACTTTTTGAAAATTGCAGGTATTTTAAATAATATGTTTAGACCACAAACAAACATTAAGAAAACAAGAATAAAACTATACAATATACTGGCCCTTCCAGTCTGGTTATATGGCAGTGAAACTTGGACTGTTAAAGCAAGGGATGTCAGAAGAATAACAGCAGCGGAGATGAAATACATGAAGAGAACAGCAGGATACACTTGGGACAGATTACAAAACAAATGCATGAATTGCAAAGGAGTTAAAATCAACACCAATTTTGGACAAATTACTGGAATACAAGAGAAGCTGGATACAACATGTAAATGAATGCCTC
>Ga0136643_10009874_pt1 | contig 14064 bp, 8 predicted proteins | sample TergutLab28metaG_FD_96883 | JGI IMG/M metagenome (GOLD analysis project Ga0136643, IMG submission 96883) | Labiotermes labralis P1 segment gut microbial communities from Petit-Saut dam, French Guiana - Lab288 P1 (version 3) (version 3) | ecosystem: Host-associated > Arthropoda: Insects >... | reverse complement strand
TGAGTCTTACCATCAGGGGAGGTCCAGGTGTATTTATGAATGTTCCGGTGAGGGAGCATCGTGCTCTTAACCACCAGATTTTGTGATGTGGCGAAGTTAACTAGTCTAACCCCATTATCATTACTATCCTGATGGAGACTCTCCAGTCCAATTGTTGGCTTGAAAATATTTTCTCTCCCCACTTTTGTATTAAAGTCTCCTAGTAACATTTCCATATGATATTTTTGGAAGTGATACGTTTGTTATTATAAACCTCTACATGTTCCGAGAAACTCTGTGCTCATCACCAGGAGGTCGAATTGCATTAATATAGCATCTGGTATAGTATTATCTGTAAGTGACCGTCCGGTGTGCAGGTTGAGAAGGAACTTCCTTTTCAACCTGCACACCGGAAGGTCACTTACAGAGAATACTATACCAGATGCTGTATTAATGCAATTTGACCTCCTGGTGATGAGCACAGAGTTGCTCGAAACATGTAGAAGAATATAATAATAAAAGTATTATATAACGTGATTGTGCATCAAGTTGACCATTTATCCAGAATTTACAAACTGTGTGTGACAGATGTGCAGACTCTTTCAGTCACTGACGACTCCTTACCAGGACTAAAACACAAACCATGGCGCTACACGCTACATTCTTTTCTACAATCCCCTTCAAGCTGGGAGCCGGGACGGCGCAGTGTGTATACAGATTATTCTACGCGCTGGCAGAACCGGAGTTCGAATACCGGCAGAAGCACGAGATGTTTCTGTCTTCCAAAAGGTTCACCGGCTGCGGGACCTACCCAGCCTCCTACTGAATGGATACCCGAGTTCTTTCCCAACGAAAAAGCGGCCGGGGAGGAAAGTCGACCACTGGGGTTAAGAATGAGTGGAGCTACAGCGGCACTTCCCTTATACGCCTTCATGCCATGACCAGGGAAGACCGTACCTTTTACCTTGTTAACATCCCTCCCCCCCCAAGTTAGTTCATGAACGATATAATGCTCTTGAATTCTATTTGGAAGGCTCCTGGGTGGAATCTCGGCCGGACACCGAGTGTGCCCAGGTTATTCGTGATTTTCCTTCAGCCCATCCACGCAAATGCTTCGACAGTACTTCGAATTAGGGAACGACCAGTTAATTTACACAACTCTTCAATTCAAGATACGGGGGAAAAAAAGTCGATCACAATTAAAGGGATTTTATTATTAGTATATGGCGAATCTTTACTACATCTTTCGGTCGAAGGGACTAACACACAATTTGCTACAACTTATCGGACAGCATATGTTTTACCCTCAAACCCCAAGTTAACGTAAAAAAGTTTTATAACTTATACAAATTATATTTATATTTATTATATTATACTTATATAAATTATAATTTAAACTACAACCTCATTGTAATTTTCGTGCTAATTTCTTACAAAACAGAATACCTAAAAAGCAAAGATAAATTAAAAACAAACTCACTATACAAAATACCATGGAACAGAACAATGTCATCTTCAGAAACTTATTCCAACTACCCCTTAATGCAAAGGACACTCACCCAAAGTCACAACAGGATTTCTCCAGCACTAAACTATACAGTTCACCCTTAATCCTCACTCTACTCACAGTTTTCTCAACCAATCAGATAAGATTACCATACCCCCTTTTCCCCACATTAACATTACATACATACTATATCTTTTATATTTAAATCTTACAATTCCTTTTCAGGTTTTCTACTTCAAAGCCTATAACATGTAAGTCCAACAGTGTATATATCACCTCAATATACACTTCAACATACGTAATTCGCTCAACGTGTCTGTAATATATTATTCCTTTTATAAACCATTATACATCGTTTATAATTACATACTTTCAATTATTTTCATGTTCCTAACTCCAGAACTATAATACATATAAAACCAACAGTGCGCATATAACTCCAACTTACTGCCACATTTCTATGTCTATATATTAATCCTTCCCTTACATACCATCACATGAATAATTGCCCCGCCTTCATCGTAAGATTTATTTTTAATGTTTATTTTTACTCCATTTTCCAGAATCGTAATTCAAAACCAGCAATTCTTCCGAATACCACACCTTTTATCTAAACACTTCTTATAATATACAATCCTTAACGTAGCTCCGTTTGAAGACATTTCACCTACATACAATTACCTCGACTACACCGGTAAAATCAACAGACTGCTCGGAATAAAGAAAAAAATATTCTCTCATCCACTTATCACAAAATCTACAAATGAAAACAAGATCTATACACGCCCCAATCACCCTTTAATACAAGCCAATTAGTTGTATACGTCAGATCTAATTTATACTTAACCCCGTGTCTTCTTAGTATTTTTGGATATATGTATTTCCTGCAGATGGTCCCTCTGGACCGAAACATTTTGTAACATCCTCCCGTATAGTACAGGGGTGCTGATAAGTCCTTAGCCCGACCAGGAAGGAAACAAGGTAGTGTTTCTGTCAGAATGGCGTGAATTTCCTTCGGCGCCTTGCCTTGCCGGGGGGGGGGGGCTTTATGACAGCTCGCGTCTCGATGTTGTTGAAATCGCGCGCGTCCCTGACATGCTTCCGAGCTTGTTTCCTTCCTGGTCGGGCTAAGGTGTTACCAGCACCCCGGTAATAATAAAACCCCCTTAGTTGTTATCGACGCATTTTTTCTGTATGGCTGTTGTTATAATCACAAAGGTATGAACCGATTTAAGGCCTTTCAATTCATCATTGGCTGCTCTTTCTACAATTTGACGCCGTACTAATACACTGGCAAGTACTTGTCTCAAGCAGAAAAAAATGGTGATGAACGGGAGGTACTGGGTTCGAGAGATGAGGCCATACTTGTCACAACTCATACAGTGATAGTGTGTGTACGCTAAATGAATTACACAGGTAGGGTGATGAAAGCTTCGTGATGAGCATGCCGAAAAGAATGTAAAAATAAAATCTTCCGGGAAGCAGAATTTTGCGACAAGAATTCTACGAACGACCGTGAAGTGAACAGAGAGGGTATCACGTACCAGACAGCAACAGCCACTTACCAACAGTACGCGACACCTCAGCCTTGCTTCCAACACATTACAGGCCCACGCAAGCTTTAGCATGGACGTTAAAGAGTGAAACACAGGTGGGGCACGCCTTTGTGTATTGTACTAAGACGCCTAGTTTCAGCTGATACAACTCTTCGAAGGGAAACCGAAAGATAAGAGCGTACTCAACTTCACACATACACAGGTGCACAAACTCTTCTAAGGATGTTACGAGCCACGTATTTTGGTCGCCAGGACAACGATCAGTATTTCTTTGCGCCTTTCTGCGGCCCACGTGTACACTAAGCATGCAAGGCTGATTTCTTGCTGGCGTAGTGCCATCAACACAAGCAAGACGGGCATAAGGGAACTGCAAAACTCAAATTAAAAGATGCAGAAGAACTCTCAGGTTAGAAAACTTCCACACGAATGACAATCAACTGTGGCTTCAACCACGGATTACTTAACGATCCACTGTGAACATTATTCTCTGCAACCTATAGTTTGGAACAAGAAATGATGTTACGAAGAATACGGACAGTCAAACAATTCTTTCCAACTAGAAGAAAACTTGCGAACCGTATAACAATACAGCACAAAGTACGGCGGTTATGTAGCTATGTCGAACTATTTGTGCAATTACTTTGTGAAAGCTTAGAACAAAATTTGTCGTGAAATTTTATGTTGACGATTTTAACCAAAATCTGCCGACCACATTCAAGTTTGCTCAAAAGCGAACTAAAGTAGCAGACACTTTCCAGGAATATCTGCTGAGAGTATGGTGTACCTCGCCGCTTACAAAAGAAGTACAACAAATACACCCGAAAACCCACTCGTGACGGCCACACATAAGCGATGTGCATATCGCACGTCCGGGAAAAACAGTCTTAACACTTACTGCGTTGCAACCGATTATACTTATATAATATGGCGGTAAACGGACGCGACGTATTGTAGTGCGACGTAATAACCCAACGGCATGGTCCTCGTGATGCTACGTCACGTTCCTGAACACGTATGGATTTTTCTACTTCATGCCATTCACATGACGCATAATGACGTAAAGTACAATAAGCAATCACATAACTTAATATTTACTGCTTACATATGGGAATATGAAATTTGGTACGAAGACAGAGTGCACGCAGTTTACGAAATATTCTTCGTTCAGTCAGAAATTGCACAAAAGGTCGACGAGGTGAAGACTTGTGGGTACGTATCACCGATAAACTTAACAGCAATAACGCAAACCTATAAATAATACGTCCTACCAAACAATAAGACAAAAACTGAACTGTGACCCCAGTGGCTTAATTGGTACGACCATCCAGGATGCAAAAATCCGACAGCACCTCGATGTTACATTATACTATACGTACATTTGCAACCCCTTCGTTCTATGTCCTTGGCATTATTCCCTTAAGCACATATCATCCACCAGGAATTAGACTTTAAACCGCATTAAATGTTCAGTCCTCTAAAGCGTAAACATACTCCGACTTATGCAGCAGGAGGTTTCAGAAACTATATTTACATCCAGCCCAACATAATGCAGCTCTCTGTTACGTCTCAACAAAGCCTTCAATGTGAGGTCAAACCATAAAGAATTACTGTATTTATCTCAATTTGGGAGGAAGGAAGGATGTCCGATAACAACCAACGAAGAAACAAGCCCGACAGCGCCCAGGGAATGGTGGGTGGGGGTTCGGGGATCTCAGAGAACTGCATTTACAAGCCGATGAACGTTAACCATACGAATGTTTATTATTCCTTTACACAGCATCCGGGATATTTATAGGCATGTGGTCTCTTAAAATCAACGAAAGCATGAACATTCTCTTTGCAGGAAGCAGCAATGAGAGCGGATATAAAGTACGCGACAGTCTTCCTGAAGTACTGCAGATTCTGCACACCCCACACGCAGGCGGCCACGCAAAACATACGAACTGCCGGTCGCACCGTCCATTCTTGCACCGACTGCTCAACTGCATAAATGAAAAACGTGAACGGGTCTGGATTATTACTTTCTGTCGCAAAAATTATTCACGCTGTTAAATCCATTGCAGTGTATTCGTAACTACGTGCCAGGTCACGAATGGCAAATTTTTCCACAGGCAGTTCTGGGCGCAACTAATCAAGCCTACCGTGGTGTTGCAGAGACGGTAAAACCTGCCTATAACGGAACCGCAAGGGACCAATTTTTTCCTCCCTACAGAAGCAACCCCCCCCCCCGCCCCCCGGGAAGCAGCAAAGTTCCGTTTAATGCAGGTACTTTAAGAGTGGATCATCGGGACTCCAGATCGTTCCGACAGTAAAACTATTCCGATACAGACGGGTTTCCGTTATGCCCCAGGTTCCGTTTACAATAGCTTTCACTGAATTTCTATGGCAATTAGTATTACTACCACTACTGCTGTTCTACTTGGCGAGTAACTTATTAAGCACAGATATTGCTGGCGTTCAATTTGCTGGACACAAGCTCGAAGTTTCGCATCGACGTCATGCTTGTAAAATTAACTCTGAAATCATTCTTTTCACAAACAATGTCTAAGTGTATTCACGAGCTTACACCGCGCCAAATTTCACATGCATAGCTCCAACGTTTCATTGTTTACCACCACAAAATTGAAAGATAAAACAAAATTTTGTGACCGCTGCCATGTTGTTATTCAGCATTCTATGGAATTATCACTTGAACAAGGGTTCCACGTTTTTCTAACATCACTTAGGGATCCTAAAGTGAGGGTCGCTAGTGTCGTTCCCACCTCTCAAGTTTGCGCATCCTTTACTGGTTGTATAACATTAGAAACTGCGGTGCTGGGGTGGCCTTCAACGAGATTGTTCATACAAGTTTCATGAAAATCTGTCAGCTGGTTCAGAAGTCCAGGGTTCCAAACGATTCTGGACCGCTCTAAGATTACGTTTCCAGGCTCGAATTATAATTGGGTTACGAATTTATATACGCGGCTTCAGAATCAATTCTAAATCAGTGCACAGTTGATATGACTCGTAACAAACCTCGTGAAGAACAGTGCGAACGACAAGTGACACAATCCATTACCCCTCGTTCAACGCGGTTTTGATCATACACGGTCGCAAAAGCTTGAATACACGAGGAAAAACTTAACGAACGTCGAATAGTTTAAACGCGGAAAATGGCACGCGCTTTCTCAGCTACCATGGAGGCTGACAGCATCAGACGATGAAGCACTATGTAAATGTTTAAGAAGTGGGCGGAAAAGAAAACAGACACAATCCCCATCATACGGGAAGAACAAACCAATCGATGTGATGCGAGGTAAGGGAGATGAAATTATACGAGACGACATGAAAGTAACGAATCAGTTCTGAAGCGGTTGTGCCCAAATTAATGTAGCTCGCCGATTCTGCGAGGCGGAACAGAGAAAAATCATGGAAACCTGAAATAATCCAGTCTCCAACCGAAATCCGAATGCGGGTCCTCCCCCAACAGGAAGGAAGAGTCTCAATCAATCAATCAATCAATCGTGACGCTGTCCCACGTTCAGAGCAAATATCAAAATAATACACCACCCGCAAGAAAACTACACCGTTCGGCCTATCTGCTTTGTTCCATCCCATTGTATTCAGTACATGTTCAAATTTTAAATCCGGCATTTTTATATGAAAATCCTGGGTATGGAGAAAACCCACGTCGGCAACAAGTCAAAACACCGCGCAAAACACGCAAGTCCTCACTATTTACACCGCAAGGCTTGCAATATCGTATATTTATTTTATTTATTTATTTACTTGTTTACTTATTTATAAACGAATTGGGGCAAGAGAAAGTTTTATATTCTCTAAAACGTCCACACGGGCTCTGGGGACCATCCAGCCTTCTAATTCAATTGGTACAGGGCTCTTTCCTCGCAGGTAAAGTGGTCGGGGCGTGAGACAGACCACTCACCCCTATCTAGCGCTGAGGTTAAGAATGGATGGTGCTATACCTCCATTCCTCCTGAATGCCTTCATGACGTGCTCAAGGGCAAATTTATCTATACACCGTTTAATGACGCCATCGGTAACCCCAGACTATACACGCAGACTAACGAATAACGAGCTGGAACAAATGGTGATGGAAGCGGCAGTCTACTAATTTGCGTTAATATTCCTGCACCTGCGTGGAGGGACTAAGCATACCCACAAACCTGTCAAGACAGACGTCCTCCGAGTTTGAAGCCGAGACCTACCGAATACAAAGTAGCAGTGCTAACCACTAGACCGCGACGTGGATTAAATTTGCTTCATGCAACGCCAAGGTCTTCAGTAGTTGAAACTATGAAGTGTGTTAAATCACGACTTTCAAAGTCAGGAACCGTTAGAACTCTTTCAACATAATGGACAACATTTCAATGCAACATTCCGAAGTGTTTGTCACTATGTTACAAGGGCATGGGAGAACATAATGTGCTTCCGCACTGTAGTTTAACGCTGATCTGCATATTTACGATGCGCCGAAGAAATTCTGTTTATTTCACAAGAAAATTATAAAGCATCAAGTCCAAATACGTGGTATTTTATTTTGAAGATTTCGTTGCAAGAACCGTGCGCCTCCATAGTACGAGTCGGGCGCGTCTAGGCTGCGACAACCCCCACAACCTGCTGAACGATGTCTTGATAGCCAATTTAATTATGCTGACAAACGCGTTCTTTGCGTAAGCTTGAATGTCTGTCTCCATGTGTAGGCCTATCTCCGAAATTACTCGACCGATTTAGATAAAATTTAGTACTAGTAACAGTTGTCTGGCAAATTGAGTTGGATAAAAATATCTGTGCGATGCTGAAATTCAATTTACAGATTTCCTTTTAAAAAAGTCTGCTCTGTAAGGGATATACAACACACATTTCATTACTGTACGCAAACTGACATTATCGGCACGGTAAACATTCAACACGATGGGCGATGTACGTATAACGTTGTTCTGGTGCGTTCTCGTTAATTATTGCTGCAACTGAAAAGCTACAAAGCGTTCTGTTTACTGTTGAGCTACATGTCACTGTAAACAATGTGAATATAAAATTGAGTGTTTCACAATGATGATTTTATGTTGAATTTATGTCGCCGACGATAAAACGTAATCAGATTTTCATGAAAAGTGCTCGCTATTTTTGTTCGATTTTAACCAAATTTGGAGTTTGACAGATTTTCATATGTCCCCAAAATCAAATTTCACAAAAATCCGTCCAGTGGGACCCGCGCTGGTACATGCAAACAGACGGAAACGACGAAGCTAACAGGCACGTGTCGGGACTATAAACACGCGCCTAAGAGGGTAAGGGACATAAAACACAAATCTCATTACCACATACAGCTTTCAATGAACATTAAAAAAATGATAAGGTGAGGTAAATTCAGTCAAAAGCACAACTATGAATATATGACTAAATGATGGTGTTTATTAGCAATAGAAAACTACATGTTTCGGCCTATAGCGGCCATCATCAGGTTTTGACAAATTTCTTCTATATAATATGCATAACCCGCGTGGCAATGTTGAGATCTCATCATCATTATCATTTGCGTGCGTTTTTCTATTGCTAATAAATACCATCATTTAGTCATATATTCACAGTTGTGTGTTGGACTGAATTTACCTCACCTTACATTTTAAACACACAACGGGGATGGCGCACCTCAAAATTAAAAAATGAATTTAACGTCACACGTGCTGTGTGACTACAACTGCGGCTGAGCGTATCTAAAACTGAATGTCAGTGCCAGTGGTACCGCAAAGTACATACCAATACGTGACTTCAGGCTTCTGCCGCGAGGTGGATGAGAATTGCGCTCTTCTCCGATACGTAGTCCCGAAACGTTGGTGAGAAATTATCACTACTCTCTACGAAATAACCCAGACTAGCGCAGTTCTCTTCGTACACAGAAACAGTCTATTTATAACACATTACAGTACGTCGCCACTCCACGCAATCGACTTCGAACACCACGTACGTTAACGACGTCACAGATGGGCCTTTAAAAACACAATGGGCGCATCCCTATTTCCAGATGCAGTTACTAGAAAGTTACTTCGGTATCAGCAGTCCAGACAACGAACGGATTCCCACAACGAACGGATTCCTCAGTCCTTACGTGATGTTTCTGCAGTTTTGGCCGAACTTTCGTTGGAACTCGGGGTGCGCTACGTGTTAGCGGTATGTTTAGTTTCTGGAGAGCACTGTTTTGTTTATCACAAGATGAGAAACCAAATGTGCTTTACGTCTTTCAGCAAGACTGCCACTAGAACCTGACCTTGCCCTTGCGTGTGTGGGTGGAGGGAGACAACCCATGATGCGAACAGGGTCTCCGAAAATGGCCCCACAAACAAGACGCCACTCTCCAACGGATCACACCAGTGCATCTGAGACCTAAAAATCACCAATGCACCACTATCAAAATGGCGAAATATGGACCCAAAATTGCAATGGTGGCTAGACTGTGTATGTTACTGCTGTTAATATAATCTGTCCGGAAATGGACAGTCCTTAGCGGAAGTACATGCAACACATCGGCTTCCCTTGGCCTCCGCTTGAGACCTCTTTGTTAAAAACAATTTTTGAGAAGAAATGAATAAAAAAACATAGAAGGAAGCCTGCCAATAGTTCCGAATCCTAAGTTTTCTAAAAATGTCTATCTTGAAAAGACATATTCTGCAATTCTGTACGTTACGATGTCGCAAACCTTATCGTATGAATCTGCATGGTAACTCCGCACACGGCTGAAACAAGATGTATGGCTATGCCAGCGGCCCTCTAATGAAGAAGACTACGCTCATAAATGGGTTGCATTCCTTTCACTGGTCAGTCATTTGTCCGTCGTCTGCACAAAATACCGTATGTAATCGTGTTATCACCTCGCACAATTTTGGGCAGATGTTACATTTCGATATGATCCCCCGCACCAATGTTCAAGAAATGATTATTTTTCCTTGCTGGCCTCCAGCCAATGCCAAGCCGAACTGCGCTGATGAAGTGAGGTAAATATTATGACTTGGATCCGTTTCTGCTATCGTAAGAGGGTTTACCCAACAGCGTGACTGGGCGAAAACACTCTGAACAGACAACGCATTTTTTTTAATCCCACAATTCATCATATCAGCGCGCGTTCAATGCCATTTCTAAGATACAGATAGAAAGATACAGCATATGCTTTCGACGAAGAGACAAGCATACATGCAGAGCGTTAACGTTTCTGCTGTTGTAAGCCTTTACTAGTGCCTGCAACGAAGGCTTCCGCGTCCAAGGGCATTCATCTGGTCGAAGTTGCAGTATGCCTGCGGCCCAATATGGCATTCACTGGCAGCTAACACATTCTCGGAAGTGCAAACGTTGAAGAAAATACTGTACACGCCACCGAACAACTCCTCGTGCTCATGCTAGTACTAGGTTGCCGGCTTCACGTGACAATGTTTTTCATCCTACGGTTAGGTGGATGTTGTACTCAGCTCCGTAACCCGCGGATCTTCGGCATCAATGACGTTTCTCCCAATGGCTGTGACGGCAAATGGATGTGACCAGAATACTCTCCGATTCCTGTGCACGGGTAAAATATGCTTCACACGCAACGGCCATTAGAACACTCGTAACATGCACACACGATGTGATGAAAATCCGCATTCCAATCAAGAAACGGGCTTCAAGCATCAGACTACAATATATGTCTGTGCAGGAATAATGGCGATCTCCTCACGTGACCCTACGCGTTACCGCTTCAGCTAATTCACATTTTCTAACGGAAGAATTAACTGCTTTCGTACCAACAGCCCCGCGACAACGTTTATGCATGTGGCACTCCTGTTCGATTTAGGCTGCTTTCACGCAGCCCGTTGTGTGGTGTCCCGGCCACACGCACACACAGAGGTGGCTTGACACGACACGCGTAAATCTGACGTCACAGGCCGGGCTTAAATCTCTACAATAAATTGTCCACAACAAACATATTGCTTGTATTCATTTTTGGCGCTGCTGTGGCTCGTGGCATCGCTCTCAGAAGACTGGGTGTTCCTTCAATGGCCCAACCAGAAGAACTTGTCCCATCCGCCGGGCCACATTGGCTGACGCCCAGCCACTTAGCGTCTCGTCTGACAGGTTCGCTAGAACCCCGTCGCCTGGCAGACGCCGGCCACTGAGTGGCCGTATGACACCAGCCGTAGCAGCATTTCGCCTCGAACACCCAGATCAATGAACGCGATGACAAGGGGCCCGCTGTTATTTGTGCGCCTGCCTGGTCTCACTCTGGAGTCATTCAAAGAGTCAACAAGCAAGACACACTGCAGTGTCAGAAGCGGCTGCACAGCAATGCCTGGAAATTTCCAGACTACCGGGAACTTTTCGCGTCACAAAGCTCATTTATGCAGTAAACCTATGAATAACATTTTAAGCAATTTCTTGTAAGCACTACATCAATACTAATAAGGAGTTATGTTCCTATATGAACATTCCAACAACTACATGCACTCCAGTATAACGTCACTTCTCATTTTACGTCCTTATGTTCCCCCCTCTCGTAAGCAAAGGCATGTTCTGCTAAACGATTAGGGAAATCTGGCAGATTCAGCCATCAAACAGAAACGTGACAAGTGCCGTGCAACAGGTATGCTTAAAATAAGGCACCCACCATCATCGCAACAAATTACATAGCAGGATCGACGCAGGCAGGACACTTGTACTCGAAAAACTGAAATAATGCGAGAGACCGCCTTGAGACTTCCCGGCTATTAATTACAACAGATAATGCTATCTGGAGACATTTCAATGTCATCACTATCGGTCGTCTACCCCGCGGCGAGGAAGAGAAATTGGTATCTTCCACCTGCGACGAAAGTGACATACCGGCAAATGAGGACGAGGGACTGGATGATTAAAGCATAATTTAAAAAAGAAAACTTAATTCTGATTCATCCCGTTGCGTTCACGCAAAATATAAATAAAACGCATCAAACACAAACCTCTTTCAAAAAAAAAAAGTACATTACTTTATATAGCAACAAGCTTCGATTCACACTGAATCATCATCAGGCATTCGTACAAAACCTTTACAAGACAGCAGTTCTTCAAGCTTTTTACACTATATTTTAATGAGAACTCACTAATTATCTTGTTAAAAATATTAAAACTTTGACATCGTGCAACGCACACAACCAATAAAAGTATTTTATTATGAAACACACAACCGTAGAAGAAGAAATAATGTGTACGCATTTAACTGCGCACAGGTGGCTTTCCACAAATAGGACAAAATTGGATTTCAAGAACTAATACCTGTTCCAGCGTTTCGGGTTACGCATTCACATGGAGGGACTGAATTACAGACTTGTTACAAAACCTGTTTCAGTTTTAATAACATCTCTCCACCCCCATTACTACCCGATAAATCACCCCATCGAACATCTCTAGCAGGAGAATCCATGAACTGAGACTTGACTGTATACTGTACGGTGTGGATACAAAAAATTATCATCCACGTCGTACCACAGCGAACAACGTGCGGGAAAGTAGCTACCCAGAACTGAGCATCACATAATAAAAAAGAGCTTTATAATGCATCTGAACACGAGATATGCTCAAAATGTTCTCGGACCGATTACAAACGTGCCTGATGTTACTAAACACTGTTCCCTTCGAAACAGTCCCCTCCTATATTAACACGACTCCAACGACTCCATATATTTGTCAGCATTCCAAGTTTTATTTTGAAGAAACACGTGTTTGCTTTTTTTTTTTTAATTATTCCCTCAACCGACTCACATCGCCGTACTTCTGTACTTAACTTCTAATTTCGTGAAAATGAAGTCCGCTGGAAAAACATCGGAGCCGTGGGGTGGTTGTGGAATCACTGGATTTTTATTTCTAATTGGAAACTTCTAGATGCAGAGCGCACAACGCTCGAGGGTTGTCGTGGTAAAGACATCAGCTGCGTTACCACTGAAGTTCCGTTCGAATTCTTGATTGAGTGTTTGGCCTGACATTTTTTTTTATCGCCGATGCATACTTTACTTAGAGAAAATGCATGTCTTTACTTGACAACAAACACGTTTGGACTGACGGCAGAACAACAGGATACTGTCTACCAACCACGCCCAATGATCACGTGACATTCATATGATATTAATTCTCGTATTTTTTGAACAGCCTGCATAATATATGAGTCTGTTGTGTACCAAAAATGTGATATATAAAATTCTATGTACTGATATTAACTGGTTTTCGTGTCCAACCATACTCTGGTGGGGACCGCGGTAGCACAGTGGTTAAAGTGCTGTGCTACAAATCGGAACGTCGCTGGTTCGATTTCAAATGGTGTGATTGGAATTTTTCATTGACATAATCCTTCCGATCGCACTAAGGCAATGGGGTCAACTCAGCCTGCAACAAAAATGAGTACCAGGAGCATTTCCTGGGGGGTAAAGGCAGCCGGTGCGTACGGCTGACAAACTTACCACCATCCTGTGTCGTTGCATGTAATTTGGGAACCTTAAGTACCTAGAAACCCTCTGGGACACTCAAGGCCTGTAACGGCCTGCTTTACCTTTACCTTTACCATACTCTGGTAGAATGTAAAGTTTAAATATGTTTAAAATTTATTGCTGCTTTATATTTAATTAAGTAATCATATACTATGAATATCCGACTTCTTACTCCGTACGTACGCACTAGGAGGTCGATGTATCACTGGGTGTTCATACGGACCCAGTAAAAGTAAAATACAAGTTCTCCCTAGAACAGGCCACGAAGGCCCAGAGGGGGAGTAAAGGTATAGCTCTACTCTTTCTTCAACCTCGGCGCTAGATAGACTGTGTGGTTAACGCCACGCCCCGGCCGCTTTAACCCCAGGAAAGACCCGGTACCCATTGTATAGGAGGCTGGGTGTGCCCCAGGGCCGGTCTATACGGGTGCGGAAAATCTCGCCCCCCCCCCCCCCCCGCCCCCCACCCCCCCCCCCCCCCCCCCCCCCCCCCCCCCCCCCCCCCCCCCCCCCCCCCCCCCCCCCCCCCCCCCCCCCCCCCC
>Ga0136643_10009872_pt1 | contig 14065 bp, 9 predicted proteins | sample TergutLab28metaG_FD_96883 | JGI IMG/M metagenome (GOLD analysis project Ga0136643, IMG submission 96883) | Labiotermes labralis P1 segment gut microbial communities from Petit-Saut dam, French Guiana - Lab288 P1 (version 3) (version 3) | ecosystem: Host-associated > Arthropoda: Insects >... | reverse complement strand
TGTGGTTTTGCTGGGGTGGTGTGGTATCCGGATGCAGGCTTCAGCAACCGAAACATGATGAGCATTAAATAATGAAATAATAAAGCAAATGATATCAAGTTGGTCTCACTTTACTCAACGCAACACTTTCTCAACAAAACTTTTGACCGTTTTTGTTCCTTCAATTAACCAGCAAGCGCAAATGGAATTTGACAAAATAGTTGGCCAGAGCCATATACGTTTAAGATTATGACGAAGGAAACACGGAAAGAAAGAGAAACCTTTTTGACCAACTTACATTGTTGACTCTGACCACCAATAAGCCTACAGAATAAATGCAGTAAGCAGCAACACGATGACGTACGAAAGGGTTATGTTATGTACAACAGTTTGTATCAGTTTTCTGCATTCCCCTTGCTGCCGTCCGTCCATTTCTATCCCACTTTTCCATAAATTCTTACTCGTTTACCAAAATTGAATGTCTCCCTCTCTTACAATCCCCATTCCATCCCTCACTCCCTCCCACTTTTGGCACACGAAATTTAGTTTGTACCCGCCAGATGACACTAGACTTCAAAGATGCGTCCCTGCAGATTTGTAAGGCTATTTAGGCTCTACTGTCATCACTACAAATATTTGCAACGTAGTATGGAGCAAACATACATAAGACTACATGCAACAGATGCAGCTATAAGGGTCAAGCTTTTTTGTGTGGTGAATAGAATGTTATGCAGCAGCCACTGAAATTTGTATGAGATGACATACACAGATGTCGCTAGTGTTACGTTTGGGCTTCACTTTGTCAGAAAAAAAAAGGAAACTGGCAAAGATTCAATCTACGAGGAAGGACGTCTCTTGGTTTAGCATTTCTCTGCTGTCACCAAAGTTTTCCCACCTATTGAATTATGTATTCGATGTTTACTCATATTACAAAGAGTTATTGCTTTTATTGAAGTGAAAAAAAAAACTTTTGTTCAGAGATGCTACCTCTCTTTCTCCTACTTAAATGTACAGAGCTTTGGAAGTTTTTGCTATAATTGTTAGGCTGTTTCATGACGATTAAGTTTTAGAGTGTCCCTGGACAAAGAACCGAAAGGGTGTATTGATTTAGTAAAGGAAAAAGAGGAGGACTGAGAAAATTACGTGATTTGGAGCTTTTTTACACTCTTCACTGAGCGTCATTATGGAGATCAAACAAGGAGAATGATGTAATTGGAACATGTTGAGAATTCACATAAGTTAGCCAGAAAATCTGAGGAAATGTAGGCGTAGCAAGGAGGAGAGTACTTAGAGATTTTATATAACTTGACTGTCTGACACAACTTTCATTGCACAACAAACAATTTCCACAAGATCGACAATATAATCTCCACAAAACCACTTCTATTTTATCTGTATTATTTTACTTTATTACTTTATGTAATTCTATAATAAAATCAAATTTTGTATTTCATGTCCTAGCTTACTAAAATAATCTATGTAAACAAGATCTCGTATTTGAAAATATTGTAAATTGTAGATGGATTTACAAAGAAAACCGAAACATGTAGCTTTCATGAAGTTTTATCTTTTAAACATATATTGTAGACGAAGGTATTTGGTTTCGTTGGGGCAGATCACTTAAGAACAAAAATTAATATAAACGATGAACCACTAGAACAAGTTAGCCAATTTACTTATTTAGGTTGCAGTATATCTTACCAATTCTCCAATGAAGTAGAATAAAAATTGGTAAAATTGTTACAATTAATAGGTGACATTAAGAGAACTATTTTTAGGAAAGTGAGAACAGAAACTATTTTGAAAATATACAACACTTTAATTTTACCTACATTTTTATATGGGTCAGAAAATTGGACTGTAACTGCTTTACAAAGACGAAGAATTGGAGCGGCAGAAATGAAGTTACTGAGACCTCTGGCAGGCTACATCCTTTATGACCACAAGACTACATACGCCGCGAAATACGGATTACAGGCATATTAGACAAGATAGATGAATACAGACGGAACTGGTTTCAACACTTGCAAAGAATGCCACAAAACAGAATCCCTTTGAAATCATACTACTACAGATCACAAGGAAGGAGAAAAATTGGAAGACCAAAGAAACGATGGAGAGAGCAGTTGTAACTTTGGAGACGGAACGGATCAAAGGGTCCAATCCTTGATGTTTATGATGATGATGATAACATATATTGTATTCAATAAAAGTTGTGTTAGACAGTCAAGTTATGTACAGACTCTGAGTATCAAAAGAACACAACGAGGATGCCTTACCTAAACAAAAATTGAGGATAATACAAGACAGGCAATGCGTGCATGAACGTAATATCGAGGCGCGATCGCGTAACCATTTTTGCCGTGGAAAAGCAATAAATATTACATATTCTGAGTGTGCCTCAGTTTTCCAGCACGCAAAGCTCATGCGACGTATTGTATCATCTGTACCCTGCGCGGCTGTGCCATGTTGTTCACATTATCTCATAAATGGCACGATTTTCTGAAAACATTTAATTAACATAAAATGTTTGTTTTGATTTCTGTACAAATTTTGTCTGAAATATTTCTCATTCGAAGAAGTAGTCAGCGAGTTATTTTAAATGTACGAGTACGTACGTCTTCCTGTAATGTGCCTGTTATTCTTGTCGAGTTTTAATCAAACTTGAATTTTTGACAGATTTTCGAAAAATACTCAAATATAAGCATTAATAAAAACCCTTCCAGTGAGAACCGAGCTCTTCCTTGTGGAATGACGGACAGACAGATATAACAAAACTAATAGCCGCTTTTCGCAATTTTGGGAAGGGATTAAAAATAGTTCATCGCGTATCTGAACTCAAGGAATGAGTTGATATAGCTCGCGGAAAATCCACGCAAAGGCCTTGTGAAAACAGCAAGACTTTCAATGAATGTCTCTGCGGGATTAGCTTGTAATTACTTCTCAATATAGATTTCACTCCACGAAATAGGAAAATAACCGAAAAGCTAAAGTCGTGACAACACTACAGCGAGAATAAATGTGTCTGACGTTCATAAAAATGTTTAGTCAGACGTTCGTGTAAATTTTGCTGCAGTTTTCTAACTGTTTCATTATGTTAGTGTATAGATTCAGATCTGGCCACTTCGAGTACGAAACATATTCTGAATTTTGGAAAGTTTTCCTTCCTTCTACTCCTGGACTTCCATGTTGCGACTCCTGGAAAAAAAGGTACCTAAAAGCTATTTTCTACGTATGCCTATCCTCTTTCATCACCTACCTCTGTTTGCCTAAAACATCGTTGCTTAATTAACAGTACTAAGCCTGTATATTGTAGGTGTAACACATTCTCACTTAAAGCACATTTTCAGGTGGTTTATATGCGTGCTTGAAACCCATTCTTAACAGAATCCATAGTAGGTATTACACCTACAAGTGTAAGTAGGATTATTGTTCCTATACTTACCAGTTTAACATGTTGGTTGTCCATCCACCAGGTCAACCATATCCACAGTAAATTTCCGTAGTTTTGCTGATTGTCTATGTAAAATTTTGATGAATAGATTGAAACAAGCCATAGCATCTACCTTTTAATCCTTCGTGTGAAATCATTAACCTATTAAATGCTACGTAAATTTCGTAGAGCCACTGCGTTTTACATAAACTAAACAAACACTCTCAAATTATGTAGCATAAAATGGAACGTATTGGATGGCAGTGAATTTTCAGGGCTCTAGAATTGATTTGTCCTAACCAAGTGGTTGTTATCCTCAACAGGGAGGTAATACGAAAATAGACACTCTGCTCAGTAATGTCTGAACCCAGTCCCTCCAGAGTTCACAAGTTATGCAAGCCTATATAGATACGCGTGTGTTAAATAATGCAAGGATATCTCTGTAGAAGAAACTGAGTCCTTGATATGTTTTACCACGATTGAATTGTAGACCCACACAAGATCAAGATTTAGATTCGGCATCTTCCTAGAGAATGCAGTTGGAGAATTGTAGCCACACGTAAAATTATCTCTAGTTGAGACATGTTGAGTGAATTCAGCTGGTGATTTTTAACATCACATAAGATTAATTGTTAAGTAAACAACCGCTTAGTTATTTCAGCCTGCGAACTGCAGCATCCCATGTTGATAGAATTCATCTGGGGAACTGTAGACCCACATAAGATTAATCTTTATATATAGCATCTGTTGAACGAATTAGCTGGTGAATTTTAGCCCCACGTAGCATTCGTCTTTAGATGAGGCATGTGTTGGCGCGAATTTATCTTCAGGCAAGAATCTGTCATCGCATTTGTCGTACGACTTTCCCTTTCGCAGATTTTAGCTGCTTTTTACCACTGTACTATAAATCGTCCGGAAGTAAATTAAGAAGAGCAAAACTTTGCACGATTTGGGTTCTTTCATAAGACTGTTACTGAAGAATTCAACCTTTTTGGATGTTTGCCATACCGACTTGTAGACAATTACCAACTTTTCGTAGAGGTTTTTTCTTAGAAAATTCAATAATTATTTACCAGTCGTCACGGGATAACATTACAGAGTACTTGAACCTACAGTGCAAAATTTTGTTTGCAGATTCTCAAAGGATAAGACTGCCCTGAGACAGAGTTGCATATTTATTACCAGCAGCGTATAACGGCACTTGGTTGAAATGACTTAGGATTGAATTCAAATTTCGTCATAACTCAGGGTTTGTTAGCGTAAGAAAATTAAAGCAGTCTCTTTTCTTCTGTTTAAAGAGGCGACTCCATAACCCAGTATCGCTCTTATGTTGGCAAATTTATATCTAATTCTTAGCACCCATTGGATGGTAAGCCTGCTTGTAGTCAGAATTTGGATCAATTTCGGGTGTGTTATTTGATTAAATGTTCATTTTTTCCGAAACCTGAACTGATGTATCCTTGTATATTACGTAAACAGGCTATAGAGCAACGGGCGGGAAAAACAACAAATGTCCATAACGTCATTAACGTTAGGCAGTCCGCATGGCGGAAGCATTTCCTTGAATATATGTAAGAAGCACTAAAGTATAATGCTACATTTGTGACCAGATATTTAAGGAAAAACAAGGGACAGGAGGTTAGAACAGGCTCATAAACACCTTCGCATTCTGTAAGATAGTGGAAACAATAAATTATATTCTCAAAATATATATAAAACTATGCCTCGGTAAATGTTATCCTGTTAAAGCAAAAACTGCCCTCCTAGGAATTTGCCAATGTAATAAAGGCGTGTGTGTGTGTGTGTGAGAGAGCACAACCTGTAAACGTTAAGCAGCTATACATGCTTTTCCTGATTGTAGCGTTGTAACTTTTTAAACGTTGAAGCCAAACGTAAAAGACAGGCCTGTTTTGATGGCGCCGTAAAGTTTGGCTGCGCGCTTCTACCAGGCAGGTGAGAGAAGACAGCTTTTCGTGTAAGCTAGCGTCCAAATCCTACCAATAAATCCTTTCTCAGCAGTCAAAGAAAAGGACCTTAATGTATTACATTTTATTTACTCCAACAATATCTCGATGGATGAAATATTTTCCTTCGCAAGTCTGTTGACTCGTATCATAAACGGTTACATAGTCCGAAATGTATTAAAAATAACACTGACATTTTTATTGCTTTATAAAATTGACTTGAAGAACATAATAGTAATAATAATAATAATAATATGAGTTAAACAGAGCGAGAAGACTGAAGGTAATTTAAAATCTGAGAGTCTTTAAACAGCTCTATGTCGATAGTGGTACTTTTATTTCGCACTGAAACGGAATTCATTCAAGTATTGTGCCTGAAACAACCAATAGGTAACAAGACGGGAACCACAATATAAATTTAAAATCATTTGTCAACTCTATGGAAGAACTATTTTGGTGCATTATGTCAATATTTAACTTGAATAAGCCTGTCTCTCCCACAAGACCGACAAAAGACACTAAAAGAGATCTATTTTATTACGTGTTAAACTATAATACTTCTTGATATACTAAATGTTGTGATATCCATGCGTATTTCAGTTTCTATTCAACATAATTCAAAATATTTTTTTCTTCGATAAACACTTGTGAATTAACAATAAATTTGCGCGCACAAATGCTCGTAAAGTATTCGTTTTTTCTTATCCGGTTTTGCCTGAAGTTAATTGTTAATCGTTTATTTTCAGGTGACCCGATGTCACATTTAATGACAATCAGTATTATTCGGTACCTCACATAGAGAGTAGTGAACACAACAGTCACATCACCGCAGACTTTCTTTTCCATTTCTTTTGCCTTACGCCTTGTTGTTTGTCATTTCAACTGCGAACTCCAACTACTTTTATTAAGAAGGTTAAGGGAAGCTGAGGGTGTATGAGAACATGGTGTTGAGGAGAATATTTGGACCTAGGAGAGACGAGGTAAAGGGGGAATGGTGGAGATTGCATAACGAGGAGCTAAATGATTTGTACTCCTCACCCAATATTGTGCGGGTGATAAAATCGAGAAGAATGAGATGGGCTTAGCATGTGGCGCGTATGGGCGAGGAGAGGGGGGTTTATAGGAGCTTGGTGGGGAAACCGGAGGGAAAGAGACCACTTGGGAGACCTAGGCGTAGATGGGTGGATGATATTACGAATGATCTCCAGGAGGTGGGATGTGGGTATATGGACTGGATTGGGCTGGCCCAGGATAGAGACAGGTGGCGGACGCTTGTGGGTGTGGTAATGAACCTTCGGGTTCCGGGAAATGCGGGGAATTTCTTGACTAGCTGCAAACCAGTTAGCTTCTCAAGAAGGACTCTGCACTATGGAGTAAGTAAGTAAGTAAGTAACTAAGTCAACGTTTTGCCGATCCCGGGGGCCGCGCGGTGTAAGGCTTGATTCTGCGACCGGTCCCTTGCTGCGATTGCGGGTTCCAATCCCGCCGTGGGCATTGTTGTCTGTCTGTGAGTACTGTATGTTGCATGCTGATCAATCGGTCAGCGCAGTCCTATTGAGTGTTGTGTGTGTAAATGAGCGTGATCGTGAAACTTTGATAATGATTAGGCTCTGACACGAAGGGGATGTTGCACCACGGAAAAAAAGTCAGCATTGTGCTGTTCATTTTCGTTCTCAAATCACGTTCCTCAAACTGAGCCTTCTCAATTAAGGCAGTGACATGCAGGGTGATGCCGGTTACGTGACCTTTATGGTGACATACGTCACCCTTTCTGAGGAATGTGTTTGCTGCTACGTAGTTCAGAGAAGTCGGGTGAATGATGGCTACAGAGACAGACAGACCTACAAGGCAGCAATGTCTTCAGATCTTCTGCCTGAAACTCGTTCACAGACGTATGCCATTCACATTGTCAGTGATTCATTGCTGCTTGGGGTCATCGTGCATAGGCCTAACATTTTGTAGTGTCTTGCTGGAAACAACTGCACATTTGAAAAAAGACCTCGAACTTTTACCTTTGAAATTTGGTCCTTAGTTTCCTTATCTTGTACTTTTGACGAGTTGGAACGAAATGCCTTTAAATTTATGTATTTAACGTAATACCATTTGTCCGTTTTTCTCTCCCAATTGACAATGCAGTGTGCGGTTCTTGGCCGGTGGTGGATTTAGTGGTGTTGGCGGACTGGCCTACTGAGTGTGGGGAAGTGGCAAGGGGTGGGTGTTGTGACAAGGTCAGCTGTGCTTACAGTGGCGGAGAGAAGGGCTAGACCAAACACGACGCTGTCGCCTCAGTAGTGACTCGCTCCCAGCATACCGTTCGAAAATTCCACCGGTCAAAAATCATGCACTGCATTATAATAAACTCGAGATTCACTGAACGTATTTTCATTAAATTTTAATATGGAAGTTTTCGAGGAATTCGGTGTATTGTAAGTGATAAAAATCGAAAAAATAACGGACTCTATGCCCGAAGATTTACATGAGTTTTGCAAGCGTCTCGAGTGTAACTTGTTTTCTAATGAACTTAATTAAAGGAGAGGGAATTTCATGTTCTCTAGTAGCATATACTAAGACAGCAAGTTCATAACTTACGCTTTTGTGAGTTACATAGACTTCCTAACTTATTAACACCATAACAGTTTACCACTATAACACAGCCACTATAATAATAATAATAACTTGTTATCACCTATATTCAGGGTATTTACAATTTCTTACCTGCAACAGTCATGTTTCTACGATATGTATTGATGCACCTATTCTCTAGTAAAATGTATGGTGCATGTAATTTCTCAAAATGAATGTTGCGTGAAATGATTTGTGAGACCAACTGGATGCAACAATTATGATTTATTAATCAACCATTAGCTCAACATGTTTCGGGCACCATTATGCCCATCCTCAGGAACGCAAGGCCGTATATAACTGCATATGGTTTTCAGCACTTAATGTGCTGGCTGAAGTCTTGGGAAGCTAAATGCCGAAAACCATATGCAGTTACATAGGGCCTTGCGTTCTTGAGGTTGGGCATAATGGTGCCCGAAACATGTTAGGCTAAGGGTTGATTAATAAATCATAATTGTTGCATCCAGTTGGTCTCAAAATCTTTTCATATTACAGAAGCACGGCCACACGAACATCAAATTTGAACGTTGCGTGCTTTTACATTAGTACTAAGCGGTCGGGGCGTGACGTTGATGGCAGTGGGTGACCTCCATCTTGCGCCGAGGTTAAAGAAAGAGTACCGCTGTATCTCTACTCCATCTCTGAGCCTTCATGGCCTACTCTATTGTGAACTTTACCTTTACCTTTACTTCCCGTAGTATGTATGCACTGCCCTGTATGGCTTTTTTCTGTAGTTCCTCGCTTCCGTGCTTTCCTAGCATGTTACTGCAACAGAGTAAATTAGAAGGACGAAGAAGATAGCGGCTGTAAACTATTGTATTGCAGGCCACTATGCTGGTTTTAGACTAAATGGTCGAAGAAAACAAAAACTCAGCAAAGTAACCTGGACATCGATCCAGGCTCCTGCATTCCGTACTTTACAGATACGTTAATCAGTTGAGCTTTATTTTCTGTGGATATGAAACCTGTTCGAAATTGAAGCTTAGTAACAGGACATGAATTATACAGCGTGCGTGGTAAATCTTAACATTTAAAGCGTAGTGGTTACTACATATACCACCAGTTCAAACACTGCAAAATTACAAATCTACCAATGCCCAATTTCAAACTTATTTTGTAAGTTTCTCAAGAAAAGATTCTACTTATTCCTTAACAGAATTAAATGATTGATTTTATAATCGAGAAGTGTGTTTACTGCTCGGCACGAGCTGAATCATTAAATACATATGTTGCGATTGTAAAGTAAACAACCCTCAGGTGTAACCAGAGTCGCTTGTAAAATTCCTTTTCATATTTCAGTACTTCGTGTACAGTAAATGTAAACTACTAGACTCTGACTTCTCTTTTACTGCTCTTATAACAAAGTATCAAATTCATTTCACGCTCCCAGTAAATTTAAAATGATACGTACCGCTCCTTATCTGTTGTAGGCCTCAGTGTGAACCGAATCACCTGCTCTTCGTGTAAGTGATTTTGTAGTAGATGTTGATTGTCATCCCATTAGTTCAATAACATAACTTGAAAAATCTGTCTTCTTTTGCAGGTTAAAATTCTGAAAATTTTCAAGACCACAAGGTAAGCGCTACCTTCACCTTGTATCAATTATTTTGTTCATTTACTAATTTTCTCGTCTTAATATTTTATTCGCTACTCAGTTATTTAGTAAATTGTGTATGTTTTCTTCCACATTTTTGATAGCCCAGTATATGGGCTGTACCAGAACAGTAAAATATTTCCTTATTACCAGTCAGTAGCCATACCACGAACACGATAGTTGCAGCGGCTTCCAGTGCCGGTGTATATGAGTACATACATTTGAATAGGGCTCAGCGTATAATGTTCTGTTATACATACAATTTTTTTATTATATTGTGTATAAATAGCAGTGAAAGGCGCCTCTTTGGGGACCGCAAAATTAAGGCTTTCATTATGGAATGCGATCTAGACCATTGAACAAACATCCTGTGTGTGTAGATACATTTTTCATTGAGTACTTCCCAACTACGGCAGTGGAACAGAAGCAACACGGAGATGAGGTTTTCTAATATACAGGTCAAAATGTTTGTCTTTGACATTTCTTACATTCCTACAGGGTGCATCTGGTTGCGGTCCCTCCTACTACACGCAGAAAATATGAAACTGAATCGAGTTAGTCATTTTATATTTTCAGTGAATTTCTTTCCACGTTAGCTGTTTTCAATTTCTGTTTTTTTTTATATGGCTACGCAAAGTAATGTTGTACATACCACCGGAAGAATTATCTTAACATAGAGGGAATTATAGAATTATATCTGTATGTCTGACCTGTACAAATTAAAGAAACGCAGTAGCTTTATAAATAGAATGTAATGCACTTGATAACAAAAGATATGGAGGCTAATAATATGAGTTTGTACAAAACTGAGTTACTGGTTGTGTTGTATTCTGCACTTAACGCGTTCATCCCTTGCGTACAGCGGGACTTGTGGGCCGTGAGCACCTCTTAGTCACATCAGTACCAAATTCCTCTCTGTACTGTTACTGGACTACGTCTATTGAACGTGTGCCAGTAGTAACATATCATGTTAATAATTCAATGCACATGTCTGTTACGCATGGAAATTACTGTCCGTGCCTACACGTATTTCCAAGTTGTGGAAATTTAACACAGATGACAAGACAGCTACGTGATTTTTCACAGGCACATGAGTTTCGAGGCGAACTTGAGGCATGGACGTTAAATTTGCAGCACTAAATACTGTCTGTGATATCATTTTATTGTCAAGGAAGTGAAGCTCATGCAGTTTGTTAGAGTGTTACGTCTTGTGTGTGGTTTTATGAGGCTTCGATTTCCGTCTCCTTTTTTATGTTACTATGCTACATTTTTTACGCTTCATTGAAAGCAACAAAAAACCGATAACGAATCATCAGCACTGCAGAGCCAAACTGCGGGCGAGGTGCCTTTGTAGTAGTTGACATGTACTACCGATAGATGGCAGTGTCATCACCGTGGCACGCAGCGGGCACATTATGGCAGCATCCGACTCCCACCACCCTGGACCAGTTTCATACAAGTCTTGTAAGAGGGGGTGGAGGGGTATGCCCCCTCCGCTCTTATGCTCACAGATTTCGAGAACATGAAACCCAGCAAGAAATAGCGAAGTATTGAACGTGGAGAGTCCTGCGAAGAGAAGGCAAGCTAAAAGGAATTAAACTGGAAGGAAAATGCCTGAGATAATTGTAACTGGAAACACAGGAGGAATATACCCGAGTTGCCGTTAGTCTCTCGTAGTGCCGGAGATCCTCAGCACGCTCAGCCAGCAGTACGCCACAGTATCCAACCTCTAGTGCCATGGTCCTCATTCATCTTGGGTTGAGGCCGGTCGACATTCCCGCTTCCTATTGGTTGCTTCCAACAACACCTGTACTCTGATTGGCCTGTGTTATTTACAAGTCTACAACGGAGAGAGAGCGAGAAAGTGTGTATGTGTGTGTCGGTCCCGTTTCAGTGCTTCTGTGGAGGAGTGCATAGAAGACAGAGATACCAAAAGGTAGGAGTGGGGACGACATGCAGAGAGGCGGACTTTTCAGTTAAAGGGGGGGAAAGGAGCTAGCGCCATTATTGTAAGGGGTTACATTTAGTTGGTGGAGGTATAGTAGCTGGGTATAGAGGGCTATAGCCTCTACATACAGGGGCCATAAAGGATTCGAAGAAGTAAAGGAGAAGAACGCGTAAGAAATTTTGAGGGTGAATAGGGTTTTTTGATGCGATAGTGGCCTTTTTAACGGCACGCGGTAACATTTGAGACCCGTACCCCCATTTTTTGCGGGATGTGTACGTCATAAAAAAACATAAAGCCCTACACTAAGAAGAGTAGTACAAGGGTTTGCATTATTATCGGCAGTAACCATCATTAACTTGGTGCTGTTTGGGTTTTTAGTTGTGGTTGGCCTGTATCAGATGTAAGATAGACAAGGAAAAGAAACCTTCGTTGTCTTAGAGCCAGGGACAAGTTATTTCGTACGTAAGGGATATATTTTACTCTTCTGTAACATTTAAAAACGTTTAATGTGTTACGGAAACGTAATAATTTCGAAATAATGGTGCATCACATTGTCAATGAAGAAGGGTTAAACCCCAGGAATGGTACAAGAACTGTCAGTGCTCAGGGTTGTGCTAATAGCATCCCAAGTGTGATTACATCTGGTGGACACAATCAGCTGATTGCTACAGACAAGTTAACTGAAGGACAGCAGGAGAAAGAGCAATGAGTTCAAAATTCTTGCTTGATAGTATGCTCCCCAAGTATCACCATCAACTGTATCAGCATCACCAGCAACATTTACTTGCCAGTAGTGCTCCAACATCGTCTCTGTTTTCTACAGCTCCACCCCCTTCATCGTGTATTTCTGTCAGTAGTGACAATAACAATAGCAACAATATTAGCAACAGTGCTTCAGCTGTCAATTACAGCAGTTCAATCAGCACCCAACATTCACCCTCCTCGGCGTCCTCGTCGCCTCAGCACACTTCATCATCCACATCTCCTGGAATAGTTTCAACAGCAGCAGTCAGCAGCAGGATGTATCCTTACGTATCAGCAGCTGCCGCTCACCACCACCATCAGCAGCAGCAAGCAGTGGCTGCTGCTGCATTTGCTGGGGCTGCGGCTGCTTCCGGCTCCATGGTGCCGGGGGCATTTACGTCGTCAGCAGCAAGTTCTGCAGCTTTGGCGGCGGCTGCAGCTGTGGACGCGGTAGCAGATAAGTCTTGCAGGTATACCGCAGGACTAACAGCAAACGTACCCACTCCAGATTCCATGGTAAATTACACATTGGGTCATCATCATCAGAATGGAGCAGCGGCGTCAGCTGTGTCTGCTGCCAGCACAGTTTCTGCAGCGTCGGCATCGATGGCAGCCGCGGCACAATTTTACCATCAGGCAGCCGCTGCTTCAGCCGCCGCTGACCCGTTGTCGTCATGCTCGCAGCCTGGGGCCGCGTCTGCAGGCCAGCCTATCCCGGACATCCCCCGGTACCCGTGGATGTCAATCACTGGTGAGTGTCATCTGAAAGTTTAGTTTTTCTTACATCAAATATCCACTTCTTGCTTTAATACTGGAATTCTGGTGCGAGATAACATATGAAAAACAATAATCACATAATTTGTGAAGCTTGATTGGCTTTTTTGCATGTCTCATTCGTTGAATGTTGTTACTATTTGTTATTGCTACTTATTTGTATTGAGTTAAAATTTCCGTTCATATTCCAGCGAAAAATTCGAAAGATATTTATTAAGACAATTTGACCTAACAAATCGAAGTTGCGAGCTTAAATTTACTAAGTTTTTATTGGCACTGTAAGAAGGTTTCTTTTTGTGCCAAAACTATCTCCACTTTTTTACACATTTTGATTATGAGAAAGTTTATTCTAGGATTGAGAGGTTTAAATTGTTTGCTTCTTCGTTCTTCTAGGTTATTACAGAGAATATGTGGGTAGTTTTTGTACCTACGTTCGAGACATCCTTACCGTCCCATTCTCAAAGATCAGTTTAGGAAGGTAACTGTTAGACAAGGACAGGAAAATGAGTTCAAAATTCCTGCTTTATAGATTTTTGGACTCCTAGACACTTGAAGATGGAACAGATAGTGTTTCGAAACGTCGGTAAACAACTACCAAAATACCCTACGTAACAGCCCAGAAGAGCGAAGATCTTATCAACACGACGGTGGAAGCTTGAAATCTTGAACTTTCTACATTTTCGTGACTGCATGTAGTGTGTTTGCATGTCACAGTATTTGTTAATGAGTGTCTATAGAATGTTTGTTTGTCATATTCATTTAAATTTAAACTGTTGTTGTATGAACAGATTTACGCTACAGTCGCTGCAGTTAAACCAAATCATTCAAAGTATACTGGCTTTTGCTGAGTCTCAAAGGAAATGTACTAGCTCAAATTGGGGGGGGGGGGGTTTAGATATAATGTTTTACCAACTAATGGATGTATAAACAATTGCGGTATTAAGAGGGGTTTTGCTTATAACATAAAAATTACCATGTTAATTTAAAATAACAATGAAATTTTATTA
>Ga0136643_10009871_pt1 | contig 14067 bp, 7 predicted proteins | sample TergutLab28metaG_FD_96883 | JGI IMG/M metagenome (GOLD analysis project Ga0136643, IMG submission 96883) | Labiotermes labralis P1 segment gut microbial communities from Petit-Saut dam, French Guiana - Lab288 P1 (version 3) (version 3) | ecosystem: Host-associated > Arthropoda: Insects >... | reverse complement strand
AGCACGACATGTAGCGGTAAACCCGCCAACCATGGTAAAAGGGCAAATGCCCTAAAAACAAAATCCAATTTCTTTAAAGGAGGAATTTACGCAATGAATTTAAGAAGAAAAATTGCGTCGCTGCTGGCTTTTGTAATGGCTTTCAGCTCTGTGGCAATCTTCAGCGTTGCGGCTGATGCACCTCAATTTGCTGGCATTGCACCTATGTCTAGCCCTATTGATGGTGAATGGACTTGGACACCTGCTACCTTAAATACTGCTGGTGCTGCTAACGCTGCAAACTGGGCATGGACTCCAACTGCAGCTATGGATCAAGCTGCTGTAGATGCTGCTGTTGCAACTACTACTGCTCCGATGGGAGGTTTGACTCATGGTCTTACACCCGCTAATATTGTAAATCCAACAACTCTACCTACGGTTACAGTAGATGCAGTTGCTGCTAATACTGCTGTTGCTCTTGGATTTGCTCCTGCTGCTAATGCTACATTGGCAGTACCACAAGACCCAACTGGCAGTGAGGATGTAACTTTTGCTGGTACTTGGGCTATCACAAATCAAGCAGCCTTGATTACTGCTGGTGCTTGGAATTGGGCTCCTCTTACTGCTCCTGGTGCTGGCACTGTAACCGCACCAACTACTCCACCATCTGCACCTGCAAACGTTTTTGCTACTGTTTCTGCTGTACCTGCACCCGGAACTGTTAATACAGTTACAGGTAGCCAACCAGGCTGGGTAGTAACTTCCATGCCTAATGCTGCTGGCATTAACCGTTTGGTTACTCTTGCTGGTACTGGTACGTCAGTATTCGGTCAAGCTGGTAATGCTCTTGGCTTCTCACAGTTTGTTATCCCTGCTTCTATCATGGGTCAAACTGAAGGCGTAAGACACCAAGTGAACTTGTCTGTTGCTGGATTGGGCGATAATGCTCTTTTGGCTGGTTGGAATAATGCTAATACAGCCACCCCACGTAACTTAAATGTTTCTGGCTTCTATTCTTTGGCGACTGGTGACGCTATTGCTATGGCTGCTAATGCAACGTTTGCAACTAACACTATGTACAGATTTAGCGGTGCTCCTGCTGCTGGCGGCAACATTGCTTTCTTGCCTTTTGACTTTATGTTTACTGGCAACAATGGTGTAACCATATGGTTTGACGCACCTCAAACTGGTACAGTGGGTGCTGTAGTGTTTCCTTTGGCTTTGAGTGTTACAGATAGCCAAGACCGCACACAAGGCACTTTGAATGTGACTGGCGGAGACCAGTTAACAATTGCTCCACTTGCTTCATACAACATTACTCCTGTTGCTGTAGGTCAAGGCGAAGTTAATGTATCTAGCGGCGCACACGATGCTGCTGCAAGAACAGGTCGTGATTCAGCTAGCTTGGCTCAAATCACTATCGCTGAAACTTCTAATCTATTCCAAAGAACTGAAACTGTAACAGGCACTTTCAATAACGGAACTACGTATGCTCGTGGTTTCAGAATTTACCTTCAAAACGACGGCTTGACTTTTGTTCCTAGAACTGCTGCTATAAACCTTACTGCACCTGGTCTTGCTGCGGCACAATGGAGCTTGACTAATGCAGGCACTCTTGATGCAATGGCAGTGGGTACTGGTGGAGTTGCTAATACTAACGGAACTTACAGATTTGGTACGCAAGACCAAAACGGTAGAGTTGGTTATGTAGACATAATCTTCCCTAACGCAGCTATCACTAGAGTTGCTGGCATGAATGGTCAGTTGATTATCCCAGCTGGCACATTTGAAGTTCGTCATATGGATCCTCATAACAATCCTGCTTTTGGCACAGTTTCTGTAAACATCCAAGACCTTGTGTGGACTCGTGTTGCTCAAACTGCAGCACCAGCAACCCCAGCAAATCAAGGATGGGATTATCGTACTGGTTCTGGAACTAACCCTGTTGGCGGCTTTAACGCTAGACCAGTAAACAATGCAACTCAAAATGTAGCTCAATTAGTAGAATCTACTGTTACATTTGGCATGATGAGCCCTGGCACTGGCAATGCTGCTGCTAATGGTCAACACAGAAGCAACCCAGAAAACGTTACTAACGTTATTAATCCTGGTTTTGTTCGTTCCCTACCTGCAAGCACAACTGCTCTTGAGGTTTTGGTAGCTCCAAGCTACACTGCAAGCTCTGGTCAGTTTGCACAATCTCAAATTAACACTGCTGGTGTACGTATTGCACAATCTGGAACAGAAGGCTTGTTCTGGAACAGACTGCAAGGTCAATTAACTTTCTCTATCGTAGATGCTCAAGGCAACTTGTTGGAAGATGTTGCTATTCGTGGTATTTGGTTAGGCGTTGGTGGAAACACTACTGACCCTGTTACTACTGCAAGAAGCGGAGATGCGACAACTGCTCAAACAACTGCAGAGCAAAGAACAGCTTGGGCTCAACAAATGGTTTGGAATCAAACTGCTGACAACCGCATTAACAACTTCCCTGCTACTTTGGTAACTTATACTGATGGCGGCGGAACTTGGCTTCCAACCACTACTTCTAACCTAACTGTTAACTTTGATAGCTCAGCACCAGTTGCAAGAGTTACCGGACAAATGAATCACCTTGTTTTGAATGCACGTTTTGCTTTGGCAGTAGGTGCTGACTTTGACGGCAGGGACATTTATGTTCAGCTTGATGGTCCTGCTGGTCTTATGACTGAGCTTGGCAGCGAAACAACTTTCCGCATTGCAACTGTTGAGCCTACTGTAGAAGTTTCTGTAGAGCAAACTATTGTAAACGTTGGTTTCTCGAACACATTCTTGAATGACATCGTTATTTCTGGAATTAATCCAAGAGACTTACCAACTGTTGGCACTCCTAACAACCTTGTTATCACTTTGGACGTTCCTGGTTGGGCTAGAACAAACTTTGCTGCTACTGGCACAAACGCTCAAACTCAATCATTGGTTAATGTTAGCGGCGGCGGAAGTGCTACTGTAACTGCAACCATGAACGTAGTACCAAATGCTGGTTCACCTAACCTAGTTTTGAGTGTAACCAGAGCTGCTAACCTTGGCTCTAACGTTCAAGATGCAACTATTACTATCAGCGGTGTACGTGTTGTTGACCCATTCAATGACTTAGCTGCTGGTCATATTGGTCTATCATTTACTGGCAATGTAATAACTAACATTGACAGCGAAATTATTAACCGTGCAGACCCTGCAAGCACTACTAACTTTGATATACTTCGTCCAAACCAAACTGGCTTTAAGGCTTGGGCGCAAGGTCCAAGAGCAGTTTCAAACGCTCTTAACGTTGGTGGTGTAGGTGCTGACGGCAGACCTACTACTGCTGGTAACACCATTACTGTAAGCTGGACTGCTGGTCCTGCATTCACTATCAATGGTAACACTACACAGTTTGGTGCTGGACAACAGTCTATTAACCTTTCTGCTCCTGCTACTATTCATGGTGTAACTGTACCACACAGCACTTTGTTTGTACCATTCCGCTCTGTTGTTGCTGCTATGACTAACACTCATACTGAAACTCCACTTCAAGGCGAAAGCGTTATTACCTTCTTTGAAGGTTCTGGCGACAACCCACACAGCATCGTGTTGGAGTTTGGTGATAACACTGCACAATTTATAATTGGTCAAAGCACTTTCGTTCTTAACGGTTTGACTTTGCCAATGACTAACCCAGCTACTGGCGCTGCTGTTTACACTTTCATCGGCGACGGTACTAACGGCACAGTTGCTAACGTAACTTACTTGCCATTGCGTTTCATTGCTGCTGCTTTGGGCTTTGACATCGCTGACGGTGTTGGCCAATCTATCGTAACTCCAAGATAATTTAATTATCCGACATAAGAAAATAGACCCTTCGGGGTCTTTTTTCTTTGCTTGCAAAATGCGGGTGGGTGTGGTATAATGGGAAAAAAGGAGGCGGTATATTTTGGATAAATTGCAGAAGTATGTGAAACTATTAGTGAACACAGGTGTTGGGCTAAAAGCTGGACAAAAATTAGTAATAAACTGCCCTGTGGATTTGGCGTATTTTGGACGTTTGGCGATGAAAGAGGCGTATGATGCAGGGGCTGCCGAAGTTTTGATATTGTGGAATGACGAGATTTCTGGCAGAATTCATTATCTTAATGCTCCTGATGATGCTTTTGGGCATGAAATTGAATGGATAAAGGCTCGTGTTAAATATTTGGTTGATGAGGGATATTGCCTACTTAACGTATACGCTACTGACCCAGAAAATTTAAAAGGCGTAAACCCAGAAAGGGTTCAAAAACAGCAAAAAGTGAACCAAATGATGAGTAAGCCGCTTTCCGACAAAGTTACAAGTTCGGCAGTTCAATGGAATTTGGCATCTGTCCCTACACCCTCTTGGGCGAAAAAGGTTTTTCCTAATGCCAAGAACGAAGAAGAAGCTATCGATTTGATGTGGGAAGCTATATATGCGGCATGTCGTGTGGATGATGCTACTGACCCAGTAGACAACTGGAAGGCACACGTGGACAGTTTGCAGGGCAAGGCGAATAAATTGATGGAACTTAATTTTAAATCATTACATTTTAAAAATAGCTATGGGACAGATTTGATAACGGAGCTGCCTGCTGGGCATGTTTGGGTGGCTTGCGGTGAAAAAGCCAAGACAGGTAATAACTTTATTGCTAACATTCCTACCGAAGAGGTGTTTACGGCACCCCATCGTGAAGGTGTGCACGGCATTGTATACGGCACAAAGCCGCTTGTATACATGGGTGATGTTATTGATGAGTTTTGGGTAAAATTTGAAAAGGGCAAAGTTGTGGAATATGGAGCAAAGAAAAACGAGCATTTGTTAAAATCCTTGCTTGAACTTCACAAAAATGCCGACTATTTGGGCGAAGTTGCTTTGGTACCGTATAATTCGCCAATATCGCAATCTGGTATTTTGTGGTACAACACATTGTATGACGAAAATGCATCATGTCATTTGGCTTTTGGACGTGGATACAATTATTGCCTTGCAGGCACAGATGACAAAACAGAAGATGAATTAAACGAAATGGGCTTAAACCAATCCCTCACCCATGAGGACTTCATGGTGGGTTCACCCTGCCTTGAAATTATCGGGACAACACAAGACGGCAAAGAGATTGCTGTGTTTACAAAAGGTGATTGGGCAATATAATTTGTGTAAAACTGCCCCGATTCAATCAAGTCGGGGCAGTTTTAAAACTTTGAGGGAGAAAGGAATTTCAATTATGGGTATGGATTTTTTTAGCTTGTGTGCCAATAACAAATTGGACGAAGCGAGGGCTTTTGTAAATCCCGACGTACATTTTGTTGATGGCGGCAAACGCACTCCTCTTGCTATGGCAGCAGGCAGGGGACATTTGGAAATGGTGCAGTGGCTTATTGAAATGGGTTCGCCTCTTGAAACAGCAGATAATGATGGCAGAACCGCGCTGGCAAGAGCGGCAACACAAGGGCATATTGATGTTATGCAAATTTTGGTTGAGGCGGGAGCAAATATTAACGCCGCAGAAAAAAACGGACGCTCAATAGTGTCGGATGTAATTGCAGAAAAAAAGACAGAAGCGGCTTTGTGGTTGATACATAAAGGTGCAGAGCTAAATTTAGCAGACAAAAGATTTGGAAAGACCGCTTTGCACCATGCTGTGCAAAATGGCTTTGCTGATGTGGTGAAGGCACTGCTTGAAAAAGGTGTTACGATTAACCCGCAAGATAATTATAAATCAACACCTATGGATTATGCCCAAAAAGAGAATAAAACGGCTATTGCGGCGATTTTGGCAGAGGCTGTTGAAATAGTGAAAAGCAGCAACAGTCCGAGTGCTTTCACAGAAGAGGTATTGGAAGCTACAGCACAAGAAACAATTCCAGTTCGACCTGCGCCAGAGGAAGTAGCCAAATACGCAAATAACAATTATATAGAAGAGCCACGCATGAAGTTGCATGAGGCAATAATTAAAGGTAATGCTCAGCTTGTGCAAGAATATATAGATGAAGGTGCAGACATTAATCAGTTTTATGTTGAAGTGCAAGGCAAAGAAGCAACGACGATGCTTGGTTTGGCAATACGATATGGAAAGATTGATATAGTGCGTATGTTTATAGATGCTGGTGTTAATGTAAACGAACGCTTTATGGATGACCCAGACTTTTTTGAAGAATGCAAAGATATTTTAGTAGAAAGAGGATTTGCTGTACGTGAGGCATGGTATGGTAGTAATGAGCTTTATGATGAGCTATTGGAGGCATATGCCGAATTAGATTTAGACCTTAATTCAAGAGTCCGCACGCCAAGTCATGGTGCTGTACACAAAACAGATTATATGGAAATGGCTATTGGCGGAAAAAAATCTGAAATTATTGAAATACTTATGAAAGCAGGATTTGATATTACTATCACGCCTGAAGCTATGGGTAGGTCGTATTCAAAAGCGCATTATATTCAAATGCTGATAGATGACTATAATTTTCACGACAAAACAAGTGAGCTATCTCATTTGATTGAAATGTTTTTGGATGTTGAAATGGATTACGACCTTGATGTTTTAAACAGTTTGACAAATGTGCGGTGGGATATGCCGCGCAGGCTTCAAGAAAAGATATTTACAAAATGTACCGACCTTAATGAACAAGACAATAGCGGCAGAAGCATCTTGCACCTCCTTTTAAAAAACAAAAACAACGGATTTATTTTTGGGCTTTTAGAATGTGATTGGATAGATGCCAATTTGATGGATTATGAGGACTATTCGCCGCTTTATTATGCGGTAAACCATCAAAATTCAGAGGTTGTACGTGCTCTTTTGCAAATGGGTGCGGATATGGAAGTGTTAAATGGCAGAAAAAGCGAACCTATTATGCTTACGGCTTTTGAGGCAAAAAATATGGATGCTTTTAAAGTTTTGTGTGAGTTTGGTGCAAACTTTAATGTGGTGGATGAAAAGGGTAGAAGTCTTTTGCAAGGAGCATTGGCGGACTTTGATGGGGAATGGATTGAACTTTTGATTGAGATGGGTGCGGACGTAACTGCCGTGGATGATAAAGGCAATACACCGTTACATGCCTTATTATCGGAAGGGTTGAGTTTAAAAAATGACAAAATCCCATTTTCAATGCGTACTTCCGCTACATTAAAGCATCAAGCTAATGTAATAAAAATGGTTGATTTGCTTATTGAAAAAGGTGCGCAGCTAGATGCCTTAAACAATGATTTGCGCACACCATTTTTTGTGTGTTGTATGGAGAGCGGGGAAAACACGGCTATTTTAACGCATTTGTTATCTCTTGGTGCAATGGTGGATGCGCAAGATATTAGAGAAAACACCTGTCTGCATTATGTTGCAGCAACAGAGAACACAAAAAAAGCGAAGTTTTTGCTTGATGCAGGGGCGGATAGTAATATTCAAAACAATGAAGGTAAAACGCCGTATCAAATTGCTTTGGAAAAAAATAGACGCGCTATTATTTCTATAATCGAAAAAGCGAATGTACGCATTGAAATGGACGGAGATGACATGGATGCCGCATTTATGCGTGCGTGTCAAAATGGTCGCCGAGGCGTGGCAGAAATGCTTGTGCGAAGCGGCAATGTTGACATTACTTATGTGGACAATTTTGGACGTACGCCTTTGCACTATATTGCAAAAATGGGCATGGTAGCTTTGGCAAAATTTGTGCTTAAAGAGGGCGTTGATGTAGACTATACAGACAATGCCGGGCAAACAGCACTGCATTTTGCAGCAGGAAATCTGCAAAAAGAGGTATTTAGGCTGTTATTAGACCACGGTGCTGATATGGAAATTGCTGATGACAAGGGTGTTTTGCCAATTCATCTTATAACAAACCGTGGGCAGCATGATATGCTTACACTTATGTTGAATGCAGGAGCAAATGCACACACAATGACAAATCAAGGACTGTCTTTACTGCATGTAGCGTGTTTTACCCGTAACCGAGAATGTGTGCGAATTTTATTAGAGCATGGGCTTGATGCAAATGCGACAGATAAATTTGGCATAGCACCCATTATGGACAGCGTGGGCAATAATCAAAAGGAGATTGTAAAAATCCTTTTAGATGCTGGTGCGGATATTGGCAGCAGAAATATTGATGGAGATGAAACCATACATATTGCCACAATAAGAGGCTTTAAAGATATGCTGAAACTACTTTTGGAAAACGGTGCAAAAATTGATGCGTTAAACAATTTTGGTCTTGCTCCGATTCATTTGGCGGCATATCATGGGAACAAAGACATTTTCAAATTTTTGCTTGACAATGGTGCGGACTTTGAGGTTAAAACAGGAGCAGGAAAATCTGTTATTGATATTGCATCAGAAAATGGACAAAAAGAAATTGTAGAGCTTATTGGAATTATACAAATGCGCAGACAGGCGCAAGGATAAATATAATGCCGCATCACGTATGTGATGCGGCATTATATTTATATCCCAAACGAAATGCTTGAAATTATCTTGTCAAAAATTATTTGTGCTGGCACGCTGTGTCGCATGTCGACAGTAAAATCAAAAATGACTAGCTGACCGTCGTTTTGAAAAACAACAACTTTGCTAAAAAACTCTTGAAAACCGCCAAAGCCAGTCCAAATATAAATCCCCGGTGCAGGTGAACTAAAATTAGACGCTGCTAGGTCAATGCCAAGCTCAAGGGCTATTTCGCTTGATGTCATAGTTTGGTCAATTTGGTAAATATCAAGATAAAGCTCTGGGTCATCCCAAAAGTTATCTTCCCAATATTCGGACATAAAGGAATATTGACCGGGTCCATCCCAATAAGCCTGCCAAATGGCGGGGAGCAAGAAGCTGGCGTTTGCGGTTTCGTTATAATGCTGTACCATTATAGGCATAGGTAAAATGGGTGTTTGATTCATTGCATCCTGCAACTGCGAAGTTGTGAAAGCTATATTTGACACTGAGTCAGTGTCGTCCAAAATATGTTGTGCAACGAGATGGGTTATGGGGGCAAGATAGTCAAAATGGTCACTGTTTTCTATAATGTGTACGTGTACATTTGGGTTTGTTGTTGCATTTTGCATCCGTTGCAAAGCTGCCCCGTTTCCTAACCTGCCTTCAATAATAAATGTCGGGCTTGAAATATCATCCAGCCAATGTATTGGAGAGCGCAAAGCACGTTCCGCTTCGTTGTTAAGGTCAAAAGTAAATTGAGTGCGGTTGTGCTCACCTATATCATCTTGCGGCCCAAATGCAAAAACAGCACGGAAAACATCGGTATATGCTGCAACTAAAAGCGCGCGAGTGCCGCCTGTGCTATGCCCCGCAAGATATATGCGGTTTGGGTCAACATAAGGCAGTGATGCAGCAAAATTAAAGGCGGCAACAATGTCATCAATTTCACCAAACATGGTTTCAAAATAACCGGGATTGCCGTTTGCACCTCTAAATGAAGGGTGCATCATCAAAATGCCCGCATCTTTAAAAGCAGAGCCTGTTTGGTCGTTGTCCCATTCTGGGTAAGCCCAAATAAACTCGCTTATACCTTGGCTCCATCCGCCAACAACCCAAATTACCATGGGGTGAAGCTGACCATCACCGGGGTCGCTTGACACAAAAGCAGCCAAAGACCCGACATTTGATTGAAAATGCACAAGGTCGTACACTCCCTCTGGTGGGGTTGGGATGGAGAATTGGTTGCCTGTATTGCGTGTTAAATTAGTTATAAACCCAGCCCTTGCTTCGGCAAAACTGCCGTCAAGATTGATGCTTTGGTTTGAACTTTGCTGTTGATTTTGTTGTTGGGTTTGCTGGTTACTGGTTTGTGAATTGTCGCTATTATTACCGCTATTATTTCCTCCGCAGGCAACAAACGCAACTACACCCATCACAAGCAAAGCTGTTAAAATAAACTTTCTCATATTATAGCTCCTTAAATAAATTTTTGACTATTATATCACATAAAAATTATTTGTCAAATGATTTTGGACACCCTTTGACAGCGTGGGGTAAATATGGTATTATTGATTTATTGAAAAATTAGGAGGGCGTATGAAGACGCTTGAGTTTGTAAAAATGCACGGTTGCGGCAATGACTATATTTATTTTGATTGTATGGACGGAAAAAACATTGACCCACACGAAATGGAACTATTTTGGCTTTGTGACCGCAATAAAGGAATTGGCGGCGATGGCTTGGTTTTTATTTTGCCGTCAGATGCGGCGGATGCCCGTATGCAAATGTTTAACATTGATGGAAGCGAGGGGATGATGTGCGGCAATGCTATTCGTTGTGTTGCTGAATATCTTTACAGCAAAAACCTAGCACCTTCTAGTATGAAAATAGAAACCCCAAGCGGCATAAAGACTATAAAGGCAGCTGACAGCCGTCCAAACTGGGTAGTCGATATGGGGCAGGCAAAATTTTTGCCCAGTGAAATAAACGCATCTCTTGTTGTTGATGTAGAGGAATACCGCATTACACAAGTAAACATGGGCAATCCCCATGCTGTGGTATTTATGGATGAAATTGACAAACTTGACCTTGTTGCAACAGGGACGAAATTCGAGCATCACGAAAAATTTCAGCCAGAACGCACGAATACAGAATTTGTGCAAGTGCTATCTAAAAATCATCTTAAAATGCGTGTTTGGGAGCGGGGAAGCGGTGAAACCCAAGCCTGCGGAACGGGGGCATGTGCGGCGGCTGTTGCGGCTGTGCTAAACGGGTATTGCAATAAAAATGAAGACATAGTAGTCAGCCTTTTGGGCGGCGATTTAACAATAAAATACACAGACGAAGCTGTTTTTATGACGGGCGAAGCTGTGAAAGTTTTTGAAGGGGCGGTAGAGGTATGAGAAAATATTTTGTCATTTGCGCACTAACACTTGCAGCAATCACATTTTTAATGGGATGCAACAGCTCTGTATCTTACGAGTATCCGCAATATTCGGAAGACACATCGGAATATGATGAAACATTAACCGAAACGAACGAAGAAAATAAAGATATAGGACAAGAAACGCAAAGGCCACAGGGGAGGGCAGTGGACATTTCTGTTGCTCATGGGCATACTCTTGTTTTAATGGAGGATGGCTCGCTATGGGGATGGGGCGCAGGTCATGCAAGTATGTTTGAGCCTCGCGGCGAAAGCAGTCTTTATCCGACATTTATAATGGATGATGTGATTTTTGCTGTGGCGGGGGAGTACCATTCTATGGCTATTAAAACAGACGGTGGGCTTTGGGCATGGGGTGATAATTTTTGGGGGCAAATTGGCGATGGCACAAATCTAAATCGCCCTTCCCCTGTCTGGGTTATGGACGATGTTGTATATGCGGCAATATCGCCTGCCATGGTGAGTAGTCATGCCTCGGGCGGTGCTCGCTCGTATGCCATAAGGAGTGATGGAACACTTTGGGCATGGGGTGAGGGAGATGGGCGGTATTCGCCTTGGGGTGTAGTTCTTGGTGATGGCGGCAATGAAGACCGCCTTTTGCCCATACAAATTTTGGAAAATGTCGCAAGCGTTACCCCAACCCACAATGGGGGACAAGCGATAACCCTTGATGGCAGACTGTGGCATTGGCATCCTAACATCTATGGTTCTAGCGTCATAACAGGGGAGCTTTGGCTAGAAACGCCCGCACAACTTTCGCCTGCTGTGGTTGATGAAATTCCCTCATTGCGCAGGAGGGCACATTTTAGGCTTGATGAAAATGGCACTCTGTGGGCTTGGGGCGAAAATCGTCTGCCAGACCATTGGCGCGATGGCCCAATCCTTGGCGATGGCACGACCATTGACCGAGATGAGCCTGTTGTTATCCTCGAAAATGTAACATATTTCACTATCGCAGGCAACACAGTCTATGCCTTGACGGCAGATGGAGTCTTGTGGGCATGGGGTAATCTTTATGGTGCCTACATCGGCAATGGCTCACAATTTGATGGTGCTGCTATATGGGAAGGCTGGGAGCAGGCTTATGACGAAAACGGCATCCCGCAAGGGGGGCGCTGGCTGCTAAATGACGGCGACCACGGCATTGTACTGTCCCCTGTGTCAATCTTGACAAATGTGGTGTCGGTTGCTGCAAGCTACTATATATTCGACCACGGCTGGATTATCGGGCTTCGTGGCTTTGCCATTACAGAAGATGGGGCAGTTTGGGCATGGGGCGCAAATACCGTCCACGATACCCACGGGCTTTTGGGTGACGGCACAAGTGAAAACCGCCCCTATCCAGTACAAATTATCGGGAATTAGAACCTGTGTTCAATAATGGATTGTGCGGATTTTCAGTCCGATTTTTCGCCAATCTAGGAGGTGAAATTCGTAGCGCACCCAAAGGTGCGAAAGAATTTTGCCGACGACGAGTGGCGGAAACATCGGGATGGAAAGACATGCAATAGCTTATCAAACACAGGTTCTTAACATGAAGGGATGATATAATATGAAACATGAGATGATTTTGGTGATGGATTTTGGCGGGCAGTATAAAGAGCTTATTGCCCGTGGGGTGAGAGCAAATGGGGTTTATTCGGAAATTAGACCCGGTTCGTTTTCTGCGGAGAAAATTAGGGAACTTGCGCCTATCGGAATTATTTTGACAGGCGGCCCAAAGAGTGTTTATTTGGATGACAGCTATCTTTGCGACCCTGCTATTTTTGAGCTTGGCATCCCTGTTTTGGGTATATGCTATGGTATGCAAATGATGGTACATATGCTTGGCGGCAAGGTTGCGGCTGGGGATGTGGGCGAATACGGGCAGGTATCTATTGAGTCCTTTGGTGAATCAAAGTTGTTGTCGCAAGGCAATTTTAAAGCATTAATGAGCCACCGTGACAGCGTTGCCGAGCTCCCGCAAGGCTTTGTGCAAACTGCTAAAACCGATAATTGCATTGCCGCAATAGAAAATAACGACAAAAAGCTGTATGGGCTACAATTTCATCCCGAAACAGACCTTACTGCTGGGGGCAAGGAGATTTTGCGTAAATTTTTGATAGACATTTGCGGTGCAAAAGGTGATTATGAGTTAAAAGGGTATGAAGAAGAAAAAATTGCTCAAATTAGGGATGTCGTGGGCGAAAATGACCGTGTTTTGCTTGCGTTAAGCGGCGGTGTGGATAGCTCCGTTTGTGCGGCACTTCTTTCCAGAGCCATCCCTAGTCGGCTAGACTGTATTTTTGTTGACCACGGCTTTATGCGTCATGGTGAGCCTGATGCCATCGAAGCTGCTTTTGCAAATGATGACATAAACTTTGTACGCGTTGATGCTTCTGACCGCTTTTTGGCAAAATTAAAGGGCATAACAGACCCCGAACAAAAGCGCAAAATTATTGGGCATGAGTTTATTGCTGTTTTTGAGGAGGAGGCGAAAAAGCTAGGGAATGTGCAATACTTTGCACAAGGCACAATTTATCCCGACATTGTGGAAAGCGGCGGAGAATACGGAGCAGTTATAAAAAGCCATCACAATGTGGGTGGACTACCCGAAAAATTAGGCTTTAAACAAGTAATAGAACCACTCGCAGGATTGTTTAAGGACGAAGTTCGCAACCTAGGAACACAGCTTGGTCTTCCTGAAAATATTGTGCACCGCCAACCTTTCCCCGGTCCTGGGCTTGCTATTCGCTGCATTGGGGAGCTTACCCGTGAAAAGCTAGACATCCTGCGTGCCGCCGACCACATCACCACCCAAGAAATAGAAGCGCACCTTGACCCAAAGCCCGCCCAATACTTTTGCGTGCTTACCGACACAAAAAGCGTGGGCGTAAAGGGCGATGCCCGCACATACGACCCCGTTATAGCCGTGCGTGCTGTAACCACCCAAGACTTTATGACAGCGGAGTATTTTCATATTCCGCACGAAGTCCTTACGGGCATTTCAAACCGTATTACACGTGAAATTTCGGGGGTGTCGCGTGTGGTTTATGACATAACTTCCAAGCCGCCAGGGACGGTCGAGTGGGAATGAAAAAGCAAGGGTTATGAGCACGATGCGCTATTTTAGAAGTGATTAGCAACAAAAACTCAAAAATTTTTTTGATAGATAGAATTTACAAAAACTTTACACAAATACCATTCCATTT
>Ga0136643_10009868_pt1 | contig 14071 bp, 8 predicted proteins | sample TergutLab28metaG_FD_96883 | JGI IMG/M metagenome (GOLD analysis project Ga0136643, IMG submission 96883) | Labiotermes labralis P1 segment gut microbial communities from Petit-Saut dam, French Guiana - Lab288 P1 (version 3) (version 3) | ecosystem: Host-associated > Arthropoda: Insects >... | reverse complement strand
TGTGCAGGTTGCAGTATTTGGAACCGCAAGAAGCCCCCACTTTTCTCTGGCCATTATCTCCGTAACCGTTCAACTTTGGATATAGGTGTTTTGGGTTATATCGGTATACTTTAACACAAGAAATACTCTCCCGAAGTCCGGCACATTCCTCCTGGGACACCCTGTATAAGGCGCCACGTTATAAAATTTGGTCACTTGAAATTTGTAAATCCCTGCTGTAGGAGCAGTTACATGTGTGCAACTGTTCTGCACTACCAACTCGGGAACACCCAACGTACAATTATCGGCGAGAGGCAATAATACCCACAGTAGTGACAAAAGACCCCTGGACACGATGGTAGGTCGGCAACAGGACCCGCACCCGTCGAGGGGAATCCAGGCCACCAACCACGGAACAAACCCCATCTCTATGTATAAGATTTAGAAAAACGGCTAGAGCGTGAATTAGAATCAACTGTATCACGACAGAATCCATTTGTGGGCCCTTTAAACACGACGATGAATCTTCGGGCTTCGTTAAAAAAACCTAATTTCTGACTAGCAGAGCGCTTATGAGCTTATAAAGCTGGAGTCTGTAATTCTTTTGGCGCGCAGCTCCGATTCGACGTTCGGCATCCTTGATTACAGTGGTTTTCTACCACGTAAATCCTTATTAAGACAAATTAATGTACGAATTACTGATCGCAGGCTCAACCACACGTAAGTAATCTGCTATCACAAGACAATAAAGAACACGATAGAATATGGAGAATTCCAATGTGCGATCCAAATACAAGTCTAAAATTACATATATTTTACGACTTGTGTTCGGAAGAGCTAACCATCACTGTTACAGGACCCGAAGGTAATTGTCGTGGTATACTATGAGCCACATACACAAGCCCACCTCACATTCCATTTAATTGAGACCTATTGCAACATCGCCTTCCCAGTTACGCAAGCAAAAGGAAAGTAATTACAGAAAGAAAGCCGTAAATCACGGTGGACAGTGTTAGACCACATACAAACACATATCAAAACCAGTTTTTTTTTTAATGAAGTGGCGTTCTGTTTAAAGACGCCCATTACTACATGATACTAAGATATACACAATGTAGCTAACACAGACGATCTTTACCACAACCGAGGTCGGTAAATACGGGATGGAACATGCAGATTCGATCCTAGAGGATAAATTTTCTCGTCTCAACTTCAATGGCTCTGTAGCACAACCATACACTTATCAAATAAGAAACGGTAGCTCACTAGAGGGTGATGCAGCAGCTGACTATGCATTCCCACCTACTGCCAACGTCTAGAATGCGTGGGCTCTTCCCTCCACGCACTCTACACGTCATGAGGTGTGACGCTGAAACACAGTAGCATCTTTAATTTTCACCCCTGAAACCAACTCTACTGAGATCAAAGTAATTTACGATTTGATGTGTTTTTCCAATTATTTAGAGTACAAATCAAGACAAGGGTTGGAATCTGTGAAATAGACCAGCTTTATTATCGCAACATCTGCGAACTACCAATTCTGAAGAAGCCATTATTTAGACTGCAGTTCTACAGTAAACGGCAAATATAATGGGGATTATACAAAAACATAAGAGCAAGAAAATAACAACAGAGTATTTACAGCACCTGTAGAAATCCCACGAAACCAAACTTCCCTTGTCCCTCTTAAATATTTCGCCTTCCTACGTAAACTCGCCCTTAAACTTTCTTCAACTTTATGATACAGAACAGGGCACCATCAAAAGTTAAAAATTCTCTCCTCTAAGACATCCGTGAATCCGCGATGGACGAGCTTAATATTACGTGGGATTAAGGGGGGTAAGGGTCGTGGATGGTCAAAGTCAATAAGCAATAAAATACGAAATACAAAAAGGAATTTTCCCAGTTCACGCCATGAAGGCATATGGGGGGGAGAAGCGGTATAGCTCCACTTATTCATAACCTCTGTGTTAGATGCAGATGAGTGGTTAACTTCACGCTCCCGCTGCTTTAGCCCAGGGGAAGAAGCTTGGTGCCCATAGAACAGGAGGCTGGGTGGGTCCCAGAGCCTTTCTAGATGCTGCTTTCCGTTTATTTACGAACATGCAGTTTGGTGTAAGGAAATATTTAGCAACGCATGATGAAACAGTGACGTGACAGTTCTGCTAAATATTTACACTGTTACATAATCTGAATAAAACTTGCCAAGTAGGTCACATAAAAATATGCGCATAATTCACCGTCCTCAGCTCTGGAAAAGCTGAGGTATTTATCGCGTGATACTACAGCGTGTTTGACAGAACGCGCACAAGAAAATTTTTCGCGTCCCACAAATACACGATGGCCATGTACACGCGCGTTTGTTTTACGCCCCTTACAATTTACGCCACTCCTTATTTTACGCCCTATAATTTTTCTGCTTAACGCCTTTTGGTTAGCTGCTTTCTGTTACTTCTGATGGGAATATCACTTCTGATTTACGCCTTTTTTTTTTATTTACATCCACTTTCTCAGGAACACAACTAAAGCGCAAAATAAGATCACTGTGTACCTCTTCGCATTTATTTCACGTGTAAAATAGAACCCAAGGTGGACAAATTCGCGCTGGAGGACGGTTTGTTGTATTTTAGCAACGCAGTGACTGCGATTTAGAAGGCCGAATTCGATTCACCGCAGAGCCTTTGTACAGTTACTCAAGATCACATACGGAGTTCAAGGTCCACCAAACACCATACTACACACTCGTATGTAACTCCTGCACATAACATACCTTACTATGTACAAACGCATAGGTCAAATATTACAGAACGCCAAACTCATCACATTACCTCAGTATGGAGAAGTGTAAGTGAAGCCCCACACGTTCTTAATCTCGATAGTGGTGAGCGACCAGCTTCACTCCACCTCGTGTACCAATGAGGAAGTAATACATATTATCCACTATACGGGAGTCTGCGTAAGCCTGTGAGCTGGTTTGGACTTCATACGTGTAAAGGTGAAGGTCCCTCTATGTAGTATTAAGCACCACGCCATGAATATGTATGGGGAAGGTAACTTACAGCTCCATGGAACCGCAGTCTTAGCAACGCAATTTGTTAAATGTGGGAACGATGTGGAGAGCCCAAAGCTGAAAGGAAGGCACCATGCGACTGAAAAGTCAGAGAGATGGGAAAACGGTTGTAAGGGTTCAGTTCGAAACTTTAAGAATGTCCTATTTCATACAAAATAACACGAAATTAGTTTATAACCAAATACATGAGCATATACACAAAAATCGGATTATGCAAAACATTACTCGGAAGATATTCCATATCATTCTTTCACCAAACATATGTTTTTTTTAAATGAGAAATCACCCTATTGCTTACACTAGTGGTTTGTACTTTCCATTTCGATACCAGCTTGCTTCACGATCTCTCTGGTCCAGTTATTTGCAGTCATTTACGTCTTAGCCTAGGATAATACTAGAACCCTCAAGACCGCCTAGCATCCTCCGTTTAGACTTTCCACCTAACTCACACAAGACAGAATTTGCAGCGCCAGCAATGTTTAACCAATACCAACACTTTCAAGCATATGTAAATTAACACACGAAATATATCCAGATTTTTAGCCTAGGTTCCACATTATACAAAGAAAACCTGGCGCACGGTATCATGTCTGTCTGTTCGTCCGTCCGTCCCTCTTAATAAATTCGGAACCGACGGATGCATTTTCATGAATTTGGTATTCAGCACGATAAGTGCAACAAATTTATGCTTTTCAAGCGAGCACTCACGAAGGGTTACAGCTAAGCCTGAATACATTTCAGCTTATACTCAACTTTCATTTCGTAAGTGACAAGAAACGTGGTTTGTAACTTCACAATACTGCGCATGTATTCCTCTTCCAGCTTTTGAAACAGTTGACCCATCGTGACACAGTCTGATACAACAGATGTATTTACTCAGTATTCCGTCATACATAACACAAACGTGCTTCCAAGGTAACCACTTTCGGCCTATTTACGGGGCCATCATCAGACCTATACATAAAGGAACACGTGAAAGAAACTGTACAATCGTATACACAACTTCGAGAAAGCGACCTCTTCCTTTACAAATGTATATAGAAAACTGTATGTTTTTAAAAAGGAATACTGAAAGTGAATAAATAAATGAGGTAGGCAGATTCAAGTTTTAAGATTTCAAGTGCACCATGCTGCTTCCGCTTTATGGTCTTAGAACGGGCAATCCAACGTTCCAGCAAATTTGGTAGGTACGTTATACCACAGAAGATGAGCCCCGCCTAGTACAGCCCGCAAAAATAACGTCACACAATACAGGGCTCTAACATAATGTGAGGTAATAACAATATGAGATTGTAATAATAATAATAATAATAATAATAATAATCTAAAATATAAAGACCTTACAATAGAAATGCAGCGCATGTGGAATGTAAAAACAATGGTGATACCATAATAATAGGGGCGACTGGGACTATTTCAAAGTCATTCAGAAAATACGTGAGGAACATACCAGGAAAACATGAAGTCAAGGAACTCCAGAAAACAGCCATATTGGGCACTGCACACACACTTCGGAAAGTACTAATGTAAAAGTACAATAGATTCAACACTGAAACTAACGATACCATGAATAGTAACAACAGAATAGCTGCAACACTGTATTCCCTAGGGATATAGTTGGTCTCAGGAATATAAGTATAAATACCCCGCATAAAGGTGATGATAATGATGATGATGATAATAATAATAATAATCTCTAACGTATTTAGAATTGTAAAACATTAAGAAAGTGCGTGTCGACTAGGATATGATTACTTGAGTATGCTCCTACCAGTCCAGTACACAAAACCATGGAATTTTATCACTAGATTAGTAATTTACACTATGCAAAGATGGAATTAACAATGGGAGATTTGAAAACCTACGGTAAATGAAATGGGAAAGTTCCACATTGAACGGCTTGTTCCTGTTTATTCATAAGAAATTATCCAATTTCCTCAAAATCTTCACAAAGGAAAGAAAATTATTTCAGAAATAAGAACAGTTATAGGTTCGCGAAATGCATTTAATAAATAGAGACGGAGTTAGACATAAGTTTAGATGACAAGATAATATTAAAAAGGGCCTTAAATAAGTAGTGTGCAAGTGTGTGTGTGTGTGTGTGTGTGGACTGGGCCCCCGTCTTTGCAAAAGAGCCGTTGACAGACTCTGTGAATACTACAACGAACTTTTGACTTGCACCTGAAAGTTCTGATCAACTGGGTCATTATCATCGGCTTCTTAAGAAGTTTACTCCGCGTATCTCGGAACTTAATTATTTTCGTGGGAGAACGGCTGTAGCCTGAGGCACCATATTCTGATCACAGCTTCATTCCTCGTTCAGAATCAGCCATCATAAATACGTCTTGCTATCAGTACCACTCCAATAACTTCTAAAAACTTCAATAATATTTTAAGTAAATAAATGACAGCAACTGACAAAGATTCATAAAAATGAGATATAAGTTACTCGCTAATATAGACGTGTGTAAATTTACGCGGTTTCCTCTACGGATGAATGTTACTGTGGCCTGAAGGCGGCTTAATGTCAGGCCGAAACACGCAGCGACATTTGTTACAAGAAATTAGCTTGTTTAAAACATAAGGTGTGTTGACAGTCGTCCCGAACTCATTACGGCGCATCTTAAACTATTACACTAAACTCACGTCTAACACGAATTACTGTTTCTGGGGTCCTCGCCTGTAGAATGCCGTGACACAAGAGCTGGAAGAAACACGGTACCGAAGTATTGTGAAACTTTGTGCACAAGAAGGGCTTCTCTAAGATTAGGATTTGAACTCCATCACGAAACAAAACCGCAGTGAGGGAGGCGGAGCACTTGAAAAACCAATTGAGGTAAAAAAGTGTTTTTTTTTCTCCACCAGACAAGTGGAAACTTTCACAATTTATGTTTCAGTTGGAACAGATGACGAATGATTATAGCATATGCAGTTCGTACACGAACATGTGTTTAACACCACCTTCCTTCACAAATGAAGAAACGTTCTACCCTGGCCTGTTAACTATGTCGTTCTTATAGATTCTAACATTTGTTTCTGTTCATTAACATGTCTATTAATTTAAGTATTTTGACCAAAACATTTTTGAAGTACTTAATGAACTCTATCGCATAAGAACAATGAACAACGAATTCTTCGGTAGTTTTAAGACACTGTTCCAAATACACATGTTACACGGCAAAGAAATATACGAGGCAAAGGTTACGCAAGGTAAGCACGCACGGAGTTGGAAGATACCATAGCGGCATTCGCTTGAACATACTGAGTAAAATCACAGAAACCTCAGCCCGGATAGCACGTAACCCGGTACCGATTCAGGAGGTTCCCATGTACACTTTAGCACTACTCTAACCTGCTCGGAAAGAGGATTGTCTTAAATGCTAAATGTCAAGAGTTGCTAGAGAAAGCTAGAATTAATCGATTAGGTTGATACTGATTAACACTGATTTATCACTATTTGATTAATTATGTGAACTTATGAACGAGCTGTGTACAGTAGCACATTCTAATAACCGGAAAGATAATAATCGTGTACAAATCATCAAACTAATATAGTAAACTAGGCCTACTTTGTGTGTGTGTGTGAACTGATGTGTTAAAGTGACCAAACGAAACAATACGAAAGGATTAATCGGAACAGATTATTTCTTGTTGCCAACTTCGTCTTAAAACCCCCGCATAAGCACCATTCGTGAGCATGAAACCGAAAATTCCCTGACAGGTGTACGGCTTTACCACTGGCTCAGCTAGCCGGACGTTACAGCCGACCATGGTACAGTACGTACAAACTCCACCACTCATCGCAACTTTCAGCGGCCCACAACAAAAGGTACAGTCTGATGTTTAGTGGACCGTGCACCATTGTGATAACTGAAGAATAAAAAACCAACTATATGCCACTTATTATTTATTGTACTACTTATAGGCTCAACATGTTTCGGGCATTACTGTGCCCGTCATCAGGAGCTCGCGACTATGTTGTTGATTACCACATTGGTCGTTTCGTTCTTGGTTTGCTATATGTTGGAGGTTAGGTGCGGTAAGCTGGAGTATTGTCCGGGCTGCAGCTACCCGTTCCTCAGCTAGTCAACACATTCCCCACATTATATAAAACCAGTAAGTTCATCGCCACGTTCAAAACAGCCCGCCGTTCGTCTCTAACCTCAGCAAGATCAGTACACACCATCCTATCCTAATTGTTGAAAGTCCATTATAATATTATGTTCCCATCGACGACGACGTCTTCCAAGTGGTCCCTTTCCTTCAGGTCTCCCAGCGAAACCTTTACGCACCTTTCCTGTCCCCCATAATGACATCTAAAACGTCGCTTCGAGCAGCAAAATCGTGAGCTCATCCCCTCCCCCCTCGCACAAATTAACTGAACCTAATTTCTGTATCCAGCGTACCGAAGCTTTGCAGTAGGTAAAGTACGACACTTGTCCACAAGATGCGGCTACAGTGTTTGTGAACATCAATTACATTAGCTCAGGCGATAAAGCACGAAGAGTAGTTCATTCACAAAATTGTGTCCTAGCTTCAACGAATCTAACTTTGCAAGAGACGGCGGACACAAAAATACATAACACGACAAACGCTATTTCTGGTGTGAGAATTCCCCTCTGTGGAAGTTATTAAACAATTCAAAACAACAGTAACAATTCCTTAGACGCTTCGCATGGAAAATGGGCTCGGCTCCAACTCAACAGGCTTGGCTAGCACTTGTATCCAAGTTGAATAGCAAGACGGGGCCACCAGAGACTCGCTACAGTACTCCCGAGATGATTAATTAGACTTGCAGATCTCTTCCCGCACTAATAATGCTGCTTCATTTAGGACAGTGCAGATCCTGGTGGAATAGGGCGACAGCAATCAGGCCACGAGAGAAACCATTTATTGTCTTACCAGCATGACGATGGAAGAGCTACAGCTTCGGCAGTAGGAGAGCTTCTCACCGCCGAATACTAGGCTCAATCCCAGTGCAGTCCACGTGGGACTGTAGTGTTCCATGTACTCCGGTTCCCCAGAGCAATAATTCGAATCCATTAAAGTCTCCTGAGATTTGCATCAGATCCCATCAACCAGCATGTGTGATTCAGCTAAGGTTAAACCTCTTAATATGTGTGAGGCTGCTGGGATTGTGGGTTCGAATCCCGCTGAGGGGCATGAATGTCTCTCTCTTGTGAGTGTTGAGTATTGTCAGGTAGAGGCGTCTGCGACGGGACAAACCCTGGTCTAGAGGAGTCCCACCGCGTGCGCGTGTCCTTGAATGTTATCAGATGCAACAATAGCCTTCTACTCCTACGAGTAGGTTGAAGAGGTCAGATTAAGAAGAAAGGAAGAAAGAAAGAAAAAAAGAAAGACATTATGGTGTTTATAGCCCGTGGATTCCAGGCTCATATTACCGAAGTACTACTTTAATATTACTCTTCCATCTATGCCTAGTTCTCTTAAGTTCTCTCTTACTGTCAGATTTCCCGGCCATTACTTTGCTATATCCACTCTTCCTATACGCCATTCTTTTAATTCTCATTTCAAATGAAAAGTATTTAATGAGCTGTGGTTCGCACTTTATATGAATCCGTGCCCTCTATCACCAGGCTCATGTGTGCATATCCCACACCTATTTACATTATTCTATTTTCACTTTACTACTCACACTCCAATCACTACAGTCACTTGTCTTTACAATCTTTCCTGACTTCCTTAAAAAAACATTCTTAGTTTTTTTCTCTCTATTCGCGCTTGCCTCCTACAACGGTTGTGTTTTACTGATTTTATCATCCAATTTGCAAACAACGTGAAACACGTGGTTTCCAATTTTACCTTCGTTACATTTGTACAGTACAATACTTTCCTCTCGGGCTAACGTACTCGATCATTTAATTACCCTACAGGCAAGGAAGTGCACACCTTTTACAAATATCCAGAATATAAATCAAAATTCTCGCGGACGGAAGCGTAAAAAGAAGTTCCATACTGCCCGTCTACCAACATTAAGTGCCACCGCACAAAACTTGGTCTCTCGGGGGACTTGGAAAGCGTGATTTGTGCACCCCTGCTACAGGCTTGAATATTATTTGCACAATGGAAGTTACGAAATTTCTTGTTGTGTAATTGTCCCAATTCTTCTGTTACTTCTCCTCTTTTAGGTCAAAACAGTTCTGTTATCTTCAGAACCTCACTCTATCGCACTCTGAATCTATACCGTCTTTAATTTCCACATCCACATAAAACAACACGTCAGACTGAAGTTTTGTACATTTTAGTCTGCAGGTTTTTAAAAGGGAGAAGAAAAGATTGTCATGGATGTAAAGGCTGGGGAACATGGAACATATTTACAGGCTGTTCGTACAGCGCAGTTAACGCACTCTGCCTCGGTTACAAAACCCAAGACGTTAATGTTTAAGAAAAGTAGCGACTGAGTGGTTGGCATCCATAATTCACATGCGGGAGAACCCAGCTTCGATTTTCAGTCCAAACTGCAACTGTCTTAACCTGGGTTTGGCATTTTTCTCCGTCACTCCAATCGTAACTCAGGTTAAAAAGGTAAAGCAATCCCTGTTCAGACCTATTCAGGCCCTGAAGGTCCCAGAAGGTTGTGACTCCCAGATTTCTATACAATCAGCACATGAAGGTGGTAAGATTGTCAGCCCTACGCACCGGCCGCCTTTACTCCCTCAGGAAATATTCCTGATACATGAGTCTGTTACAGGCTGATTCGACCCCAGGGCCATAGAGCGGCCGGAAGGATTATGCCAATGAAAATTGCCCGTGACACTATCGCAACCTTCCAGCTTGTAGCTCAGTGCATCAACCAAATGCGCCACTGCGCGCCCCGAATGTCAGGTTAATCACGCCAGAACTGCTGCCTTCCACAGCTACTTCAATTCCTAGTTCACAACGAGTCTTATTTTCTGTAACATAAAACTGAATCCCAATTACTTTCCGATGCAAGACTGCAGAAAAATACAGTGAGATGGTCCAGAATGCGCGAGATCGCACATCTGCTGCAAGGAATCGTCAATCCCGTTGTTATTCCTCGTAGGGGGCGGAACGGATTACGACGTCAGGTCGCTTGTTCACAAGACAGTGAGGACTACTGGTCAGGTAGCAGCAGATGCAGAGATCGGCACGGATTACACTGCTTTAGTGTTAATGAACAAGGTTAGATGATTCTGTTAAGCAAACTAAGGTTGACAAAGCGAGAATTTTCTTGCAAAACACTAATCCCGACACTCCAGAGCTAGAATTTTACAGGATCATTCCGAAAGTATATTCTAGCACTGGCTATTTGTTTGATATGGTAATGGCCGTAAGACTGGAGCAGCATGTCGTACACATTAAATATATATTAAATGCTGTACACACACCGTAATAAAAAACTGTAACTTTGCCTGTTGTTTTGTATGGGTGTGAAACTTGATCTCGCACACTGAGGAAGGCACGTAAGTCAATGGTCTCGAGTACAGGGCGCTAAGGCAATATTTGGGGCTAAGAGGGACGAGGTAACAGGGGAGTTGAGAAGATTACATAACGAGGAGCTTCACGATCTGTATTCCTCACCAAATATAATATTGGTGACCAAATAAATAACGAAATGGGAGGGTGAAAGAGACACACATGGAGACAAGTGAGGTGCATAGAGGGTTTTGGTCGGGAGACCTGAGGGAAAGAGACCACTTGGAAGACCTAGGCGCAGATGGGAGGATAATATTAATATGGATCTTCAAGAAGTGTGAAAGAGAAGCATGGAACGGTTTGATCTGACTCAGAATAGGTACAGGTGGCCGGTGCTTGTGAATGCGGTGATGAACCTTCGGGTTTCTTAAATGCGGGGAATATCTCGACTAGCTGAGTAACTGCCGGCTTCTCAAGAAGTACTCTGCTCCACGAAGTTGGTTAGTTATATATACCTTAACCGAAAACCTCAAAGAGTCATTTGATAGACGCGCATGCATATGAAGGACTATATTAAAATAAATAATTAATTGACAGGATTTTAGAAAGTGGACTGGATTCATGTGGCTCGATATGACCAATTGGTGGGCTGTTGTGAACACGGTAATGAGGCTTCGGGTTACGTGAAAGACAATTCCTGGAACAGCTGAGAAACCCTAGAAAAGGTATCATGCTACACGCAATTAAAGACGATTAATTCCTGGAACAGCTGAGAAAACCTAGAAAAGGTATCATGCTACATGCACTTAAAGACGATTAATTCCTGGAACAACTGAGAAACCCTAGAAAAGGTATGCTACACGTACTTCAAGACGTAATTCCTGGAACAGCTGAGAAACCCTAGAAAAGGTATCATGCTACATGCATTAAAGACGATTATTTCCTGGAACAGCTGAGAAACCCTAGAAAAGGTATCATGCTACATGCACTTAAAGACGATTCATTCCTGGAACAGCTGAGAAATCCTAGAAAAGGTATCATGCTACACGCACTTAGAGACGTAATTCCTTTCAAATATGAAAGACGGAGAGTCTCTAAATCTCTCTTGCCTACGACGAACCCAATACTGTGGCAACAAATAAAGTGCCTGGATACTGCGCGCTGCAATATGGTCACTACACTGGCTGCGGCAGAAAATGCAACAGCTCATTCCAGTTCACACCGGTTTATGACGAAATAGCCACTGGATCTGTTACGGAACGGAATAATCACATTACTTATCATTGAATATTGACTGACGCGTTGTCAGTGACGAGCGGTATGTGCAGCATGGATGATTATAAACCCAGCATCACAACAGTTCTTTCAAATTTTACGCATAATAATTAATTTACGAATTTATAGAAAATACACATAAACTACATTAAGTCATTTTATATGTTCCATGTTCCGTGCATTGATCAGATATATAATTAAAAAACGAGACCAACAAACACACTTGAGTCTATGAATGTATAGTAACCAGCGACATGTTTCGGCCACTCAAGTGGCCATCTTCAGGGTGGCAAAAACAGCAATACAACAATACGTAAGTCATCTCGAAATCAGCATTTGTAGATGTGATAACTCTTTTTCAGTGTGGGTGGTGGATGTGTAAGTGTAGTTAAGTAGCGCACATTACTACAAAACTCCTGACATACTCTCAGCTCCCAACCAAAAATTCCACTCCAAACAGAAGTTGGGCAGTCCGCCCGGCCATCCTTTACTTGTATATCGCAAAGGGTTGTGACACACAGAGACGTTCTCCTTCTTCGTACTAAAGGAAAGTAGTTTAAAAAACGGGCAACTAACAATTTTATCTCCACGATAGCAAGTACTTTTTTTAAAAGATGGCAGCCGCTAAGCTGGGTGCAAATGTTCTTCTTTTATGAAACCGAACGTTAATTACTGTGTTCATAAAAGCCCCCCCCCCCCATGAATATCAACTTGAGCCAGAAGAATACGGACAATACCACCACAACTTTCCTCTCCGATGAAATTCTTGAGACTAACATTGTGTATACATTCCTCACCCCCCACCAACGCATTCCAATGTTCCCGTCTAATCCATCCCATGCAATTTACGAAGATTCTATGACGACGCTGTCAACTGTTAAGATTAAACAGTGTAGGTGATTGGTGAAAGAATGAGCATAGAGCACTGGTAGAATGATGTTGACAAATAACCGAAGTACTCGCAGCGAAACCTGTCCCAGTACCACTTTCCCACACGAATTGGTCTGTAATTGAACCCGGGCCTCCGCAGTGAAAGACCGGCGATTATTCGTATGGCCCGCAGTTGTTTCCCTCAGAGGTGACAGAAACAAAGTACGAAGTTCCGCATGATATAAATTTTTTCACTGTTTCTGTTACTTCTCCCTTTGGATTCTGACCCGCCCCCCCCATTCCTCCAGTATTTCAAACACTGTCATATTTTTTTTCCCCGTTGACAGTGGGAATGAGATGCCAACTTTACACAATAATTATCAAACAATAGCTACACTTACCATACAACTTTGCACTTTAAGTCAATGAGACACTGCATTTCTTGTGAAGCCAACAGTTCCTTAGCCAATTATTAAAATTCCCTGCACACTACAGGACCAAAATTTCCATTACTGTGTTCACAACAACCAATCACTGGTCCCATCCTGAGCTAGATGAATCCAATCCACACGTCCCAAATCTTTATGAGGTCCACTTTAATAGTTATTATAATAAAGTTTTGTGACCGATAGTTACCTCAGTTACATTAAACATCAGACTTTATTGTTTCTAACGATTCTCAATTCGAAATGTTTGGGATGACAATGTTCATTGTCAAGGGCCAATACTTCAAATCATGTCGGGTTGAGATCTGTGACCAACAACTAATAAATGTGTTGTTTTTTTATGACAACTAAGATTAAGTTATGTATCAATACAATGGTGTGCCACTTAGCTCCTTCTCGTATTATCCTCCCACATACGCCTAGGTCTTTCAAGCGGCCTCTTGCCTTTGTCTTCCTGCCCAAACTCCGCATATACTTGCTTCGCCACCCTAAGTGCTACATTTGTCGCCACTATCACCCTCTTTGACTCTATGACCCTCAGAATACTCGGCGCAGAGTACAAATTATGAAGGTACTTACTATGCAATTTTCTCTAGCCTCCTATTATTTATTCCCTACTTGGGCTAAATATTTTTTCTTTACACCCTGTTCTCAGACACCCTAACAGTCTGCGTTCTTCTCGCAGTGTAAGACGCCACGTTTCATGCCCACAAAAACACGCATAAATACAATTTATTTTCATTTATACAGAGTGTAACTGTGAAGTTTTTACAAACTTTCAGTGGCCGCAGGGTGGGGTCAATGGAGGCGATTTCAGGCACGGAACATGTGGTCGAAAACGTCACCTTCATCTTGAAATCGTCATCGATACGGCGGCTTGAGAGGTTGGCAATCCGCGATCGTTGACTCCTGAGATCACCGCTTTTTTTTTTAACTGTTCGTTCCCTTTGCATGAAAATTGATTGGTCGTGGAACGGCCTCCTTTATGGAGGGTAGCTGCGAATAAATTGAATAAGCAGTCGTGGACAGCCGA